>Ga0209566_100147_pt1 | contig 82642 bp, 74 predicted proteins | sample Araplavi_mTSA_r2_2_FD_184287 | JGI IMG/M metagenome (GOLD analysis project Ga0209566, IMG submission 184287) | Arabidopsis root microbial communities from North Carolina, USA - plate scrape CL_Cvi_mTSA_r2 (SPAdes) (version 2) | ecosystem: Host-associated > Plants > Roots > Endosphere | place... | reverse complement strand
TACGTTCAATTATGCTAAGATGGGAGTAGCTCATGTTAGTTCTCCTGTATGAATGGTTGTGTGGTAACTCCCATTTTACATGAAACTCACATGGGCCTTTTTATTTTCTAGCTGTCGCACTTCATATTACAATCCGTCTCAGAATAACGAACAGTCGATAAACGTATGGATCGAGGCGGCAACAAATAAAGTACAGAATATTTCTTTGGGGGCAGAAAGACCCATTCATAGCTCCAGGGAAGAGTTAAAGAAGAAGTTCGCTAAGCCGAAGTATACTGCTGAGGAAGCCATAAAAACAATGAATCCGATGATTAAGAAAATATTCGGCATCGACGTGACAGGATACCAAGTGAAGGTAGAGGATAACAACTATACATTTTTGAAAGAGGGCAGTCCAAGTATTTTGGCAGCTATAAATGAAGAAGGAAAGGTCTTCGTATTAAACAGAGAACTAGTTGCGAAATCACAATAGAAGACCGAGAATGTTTCGACGGAGAACAGAAGACAGAAGGCAGAAAAAATCAGAGAGGCTGAGTGCCCTCTGATTTTTTTTACATATGATCCGGTTTCTTTGCAAGCCCTACACCATTTGCAGTTCTTGGCTGTGAATATCCACGTACCGTGCGATATATTCTTGGAAGGTGAACTTCTCATCTCCCAGCGAATAGATTCGCGCACCTGGCTGTAGAAATCTCAGATCCAAATGCTTGATGACGCTTGGATAAATAGGGTGAATCAAATCGATGAAGTCTGAATCGTAAAAGGCTTTCGCAATTTCCATCGTAGAAATTCCGATTCGCTGCAAAATGTTCATCGCTAAGTAGCGGATAATATGGTAGCGGGGATGGCACACCGTGCAGAATAGATGCTCCTTCTGATAATGCTGCTCGATGAAATTCGCAAGCGGAATATCAATGTCGAATTCGCGTTGGCGGAGATTATACATGAATTCGTTGTGGATCATTTGCAGTTCTTTGGCGGAATAGAATTGCTCGTCAGACAATATGGCGACAATTCGTTCCTTGCTCTCTCCTCGCTTCAATAACCGGAGAACGTTCTGATCCTCGTATCCATACAGCGTATTCTTGTTATTGTAAGTAAATTGAGGGTAGTAGGATTTGAAGTAGGCGTTGCCAATGCTAATTTTCTTGCAATGGGGTGGCAGCCTGCTTAACAAGTAATCACTAGACAAGCGCTCGCCGTAGGCATCGCTCGTCTTCATGTAAATGAACAAATCACAATCGTTCAGCACATGATCGCCGATACCGATCTCTTGGTTGCAGTTTTGGATAGGGAGCACATCTACCAGCTTATAACTGTAGCGGAATGTGTGAGATGCCATCAAATACCTGCGTATGGGAAATACGTGACAATTTCCGAATACAATACATTTTTTCATTCGATATACACTCCCTCATTCTATCTATGATAGACAGAGATAATCGAGCCTCGCGTTCCGTGTTCAGGGGTTACGTGACAGTGAGATAATTGTCTACGGGATTGAGCGAGAATTGATTGAACGGAAGGTGGTAGGTCTCTTTCCCTAGAGTACCGCCCCACTTGGTCTCATAGTATTGGTGGTACAACGGGAAGGTAACGTGATGGAGATGGGTGAGCAGGGGATTGGACTTAACCGTTGAAGCCCCAGCATTATGATGGGTCACGCCCAGTCCGGTTGGAACGATCGGGTAGCCTGCCAGCACGACTCTTCGGTACCAGTCCTGATCGGAGAAGTACATAGGCAGCAGGTGGTCCCACGGTCCAGCAGCCCTAATTGCGTCCATGTGAAATGCAGCGAGCGTATCCAAGTTAGTGAAGGCGACGCCCCATCGATGCCCAGTCTGCTGCCATGCTGCTAACGTAGCGAGGAATACATCCGGAACGCCTTCATGAGCTTCTGCGTCGGAATGCATATAGAGAACTGCGTTACATTGCCGCTCAGCGCCCCATCGATGCAGCATATTTTGCGATTGACTATGTGAGAAGGGAACGGGGGGCTCGTAAATCGAAACGATAGAGGATAAGGCTGCTTCATGACGGAGGTCATGGCTGTCTGAATTATCGATGATAACCGTATGCGGCCAGTAGGGCTGGATACTGGCAATGGCCCGATACAATAGATCAAGGCGATTCACATAAAAGATGCCGAGCATGTATTTCATCCTAGCGACCCTCCACATGTTCCTGCACAAAGCGGATAGAACTGACCTATTGTTAATATATAATGCACGGCATTGGCTATTGGTCAGGGACAAAATGTCCCTATTTGCAAAAAAAAAAAGCGGCTGAAGCCAAATTTCCCGAAACAGTGAGGGAAAGTGAGGGGAAGTGAGTGAACCGCGCTGCCTTGTACTTCATGCTTTTAAGTGCATGATCGCTGTGGTATGCTGTGATTTACAACTAGACCGCTTACCGACTTCGAAGAAGATAAGTCATACTGCCAGGGGAGGAGATCATGGTCAGACTGAAAGATATAGCAGAGAAGGTCGGAGTCTCGATATCGACTGTCTCACGCGTTATAAATCATGATGACAGCAGGCGAGTAAGTGAAGAGACGAAGCAGAAAATATGGCAGGCCGCCAAAACACTCAATTATCAGGTAACACCTATAGCCAATCCCAAAGCGCGTACCCGAACGCGGCATCACACATCTCCTATGTCCACTCATGCGATTGGCTGCATCCTATCACTTCCTGACAACAAGTACAATCATCCTTACTTTTCTCCGATTATTCAAGGAATAGAAGCCAAGCTGCTTGAGGCAGGAGCTTCACTTGCTTTTTTACATACCCAAGCTGAACTGAGAAGCACCACGTTGTTTGAATCCCTATTGAAGTCGTATCAGCTTAGCGGAATCATTTGTGTAGAAGGAATGGATCCTGCTCAATATAAGTGGCTGAAGGAGAGAGTGCCGAACATTGTTGGGATCGATGTAGCAGATCCGTCAATTCCGGTCATCTCCTACGATCGGATGAATGCGGCAAGGGTGGCGGTTGGTCATCTCATCACGAATGGGCACCGCAAGATTGGATTTATTGGAGGGAAAGGGCTTCTTGGACAACTGGAGCGGGAGAAGAGGTATCGGGGATACCGAATCGCTCTTGAGGAAGCGGGCTGTGTATGGAACCCGAATTGGGTCATTGACGCTGAATGGGATGCGGATCGCAGTTATGAACAGATGAAGCAGCTAGTACAACAAGTAGATCGGCCTACTGCGATGTTCTGTGCCAGCGATATGATGGCGATTGCTGCGATGCGGGCAGCAGCGGAAGAGGGACTGTCCATTCCCGGGGATCTTGCCTTCATAGGCATTGATGATATTGAGTTCGCCAAGTACAGCTCTCCGCCATTGTCGTCTATTCATATTCCGAAGTACGAGATGGGGTATGCTGCTGCGAAGGCTCTATTGGATGGGCTGACGGATCCATATCCAGCGCCTTTCCGAATGCTGCTCCCTTTTTCTCTGATTGTACGCAAGTCTACATGAGCGGATGAGGCTGTTCTCAATAGGCAGTAAAAAACAGGAGAGCAGCCCTATAAGGTAAGCGAAGACGCCTTTAAAGCCACAGTTTAGTGGGGGAAAGGCGTCTTTTGTCATGCAATGTTCACCCCCATGTAGGGGGCAGAATGTAAGACGGACTTTTGAAGTGGATCCTTGTGTGTTTCACTTCGAGCCTGTTCTATTACGAACGGGAACCGATAATCGATGTAATGAGTTGAGGATACCAGTCCTGAATCGAGTCGAACTTGAATCCGTGCTGTGCTGCCTTGCTTGTATCCAGGCCCCATTGCTCCGGCACGCCGAACGGAGACAGGTGAGCGGTATCGAATGCTGCTGCCTGCTGTGGATCGGAAGTGTCTACGATAAGTGCAGATTTGCCTACTCCCTCTTCGATGAGCTGAATGATCTGACGGATCGACAGTACCCCGTTCGAGCAAGCGTTGACAGGTCCTTCGAAGTGCTGGTTTTTCAGCCAGAATAGGAAGCGGGCTGCTTCATCCGAAGTGATATAGCTCATCTCGGCTTGTGGATTCGGAAGTCCGATAGGAAGTTCCTGTTGTACATGCTCGATGTGGAAATGAAGCCGCTTCGTATAGTCATCCATGCCAAGCACGATTGGAAATCGAACGGCACATACGGGGAAGGAAGCATGCTGGAACAGGACGGCTTCAGCAAGTCGCTTGCCTTCGCCATATGCGATTTCCTGCGGAAGATCGGCTGGAATGGCGTATGTATATGGGGAGAATGCCTCTTCGGAATAGCCTATCTGCCCGAAGGGATAGACAGACAAGGTTGAAGTGAAGATGTACCGCTTCACCTTGCCAGCAAATATCTCACAAGCATGGAACGCATCCTGTGGGTGATAGCCGATATTATCGTAGACGACATCCCATTCCGTGTCGCCGACAGCCTGCCGCAATTGTTCAGGCACTGTTCGGTCAAGATGGATACGCGTCACTTGATCACCGAAAGAATCCTCCGTATGTCCTCGTGTAGCAACGGTAACATCCGAGCCTTCTTGAATAAGCAGGTTTACAAGCTTCTTGCCAAAGAAGCGGGTTCCCCCGAGTACTAGCACTTTACTCATGTCATCAAACTCCTTCTCTTACCTGTTTATAGTGTGAAGGGGACGATTTATTCTACCTATTGTTATATTCGCCGATTGCACGGATATTCCTGTACGCCGTATTGAAACTGATCAACTCCATGCAATACGGAGAAGCTGAGGGAGATGCATAGTTTGGATATTTGCCCCAAATATTTAAAATTTGGTTGATGAAAAATTCATCCAAAAACGTGTTGACGGAGGAAAGTTTAGCGTAATATAATGACGACAAGCTTGCAGATGAAACCATTTTCAGTAAATGTGCTCGCGATATTTTTATCCAAACTTCAAGAGATTTTACCCCAAATATATTTGTCTTTTTTGCGCAAAGTGATTCAATACCCAAACTTAAGTACTTGGGTAGCATTCATCATATTCCCATCACATGACCATCAATCACGATCATCACACTAGAAGATCCATCACATCAGACACACTTCATTTATTCACCATTCAGCATGGTGCAGGAAGAAAACTCCTTATGAACCCAAGAATCCAATAGATCTAATACATCTAATACATCCAATAGATCAAATGCACCTAGATCCTATGAATCCTGTCTCGTATGAATTCTAAATACCTCACCATGGAAGAAGCCGACTAGAAAAATATCTGATTGAACGTTAGCCATTGTGCTGCATGCTTTATTGCTGACGCTTATTTCCCCTTACTTGCATTTAGCTGCTGCACAAGAGAACTAGCGGCATCGCGTATTGAAAGCGCTTTACTATAGAGGGCGATGTGCTGCTGCAAGCGGGCATTTTGCACAAGGCTTGCAAGCATAATCGAGAGGAGAATGAGGAAATGAAGACAGAGAAGCAAGTTCGAATTGGCATGATTGGTGCACGTGGAAGAGGGACAATCGCGAAATATTGGCATCAGCCGGAGGGACGTTCCATTGTAGTGGGGGCAGCTGATATTTATCCGGAGCGCCTTCAGGAATTCAAGGACGATGTTAACCCGGATGCGTTCGTCACGACAGACTATCGGGAACTCCTTGCACGCGAAGATATCGATGCGATAGCGGTGACCTCGCCTGATTTCTGCCATGAGGAGCATGCCGTAGCTGCGCTGAAGGCAGGCAAGCATGTATTTTGCGAGAAGCCGCTGGCGATTACGGTGGAAGGCTGCGACAACATTTTGAACGCATGGAAGGAATCCGGCAAGCACCTGATGGTTGGCTTCAATATGCGCTACATGAACATGTACCGCACAATGAAGGAAATTGTGGATTCTGGTGTAATTGGCCAGATCAAAGCTGTATGGGTAAGACATTTTGTGGGCTGGGGCGGGTATTTCTATTTCCACGATTGGCATGCGAACTCCAAGAACAGCACAGGATTGCTGCTCCAGAAGGGATCACATGATATCGATATCATTCATTGGATTACAGGGCGCTATGCGACGAAGGTGAGCGCATTCGGCAGCTTGGACTTTTATGGCGGGGATAAGTCGAATGACTTAACCTGTCCAAGCTGTGAGGAGCGGGCAACATGTACGGAAGCGAGCCCAGGGAGACTGATCGAATGTGCATTCCGTGAAGAGGTGAATGTGGAGGATAACAATATGGTCATTATGGAGCTGGAAGGCGGGATTAAGGCCTCCTATTTACAATGCCACTTCACACCGGATTATCAGCGGAACTATACCTTTATCGGCACGGAAGGCCGGATGGAAAATAACGAAATGGAAGACAAAGTATACGTATGGACGCGCAAATCCAATACAGAGCGCGAACTGGCAGATCGCGTGTATCAGATTAAGGAGGCGAAGGGGTCGCATGGCGGAGCGGATCCGAACATTTGCAAGGACTTCGTCGATATGATTCTGCATGGGAAGGAGCCGATAGCAACTCCACTTGCGGGTCGTATGAGCGTGGCTGTAGGTTGTGCGGCAACCGAGTCGATACGCCAAGGCGGCGGCGTTGTTCCTGTCTCGCCAATCCCGAATTTGGATGCTGCCGCTATCCTATCGGAGGGCTAATCCATGAAGCAGCCGGATAGCTTGTACGTAGACGATGCATCAGGGAGGAAGAGGCGATGAAGGCAACTGAACTTGCAATGCAGCGTTCCAGTGAGCTTGAACCTGGGCGCAACAGTCGAATGGAGCGGATCCGCAAGGGACTGGTGAAGAATTGGCAGCTGTATCTGCTCCTGCTTCCGGTCGTGCTGTACTATATCATCTTTCACTATTTGCCGATGTATGGCATTCAGATTGCCTTCAAGGACTTCATGGCGAATAAGGGGATATGGGACAGTCCGTGGGTTGGCTTCAAGCATTTCGAACGCTTCTTCAACAGCTTCTACTTCGAACGCCTGCTGACGAACACGGTGCTCATCAGTCTGTATTCCTTGGCGCTAAGCTTCCCAATACCGATCTTCCTTGCGCTGATGCTGAACGAAGTGAAGGCCGAGCGGTTCAAGAAGGTCGTACAGACCATTACGTACGCCCCGCACTTCTTGTCGGTCGTCGTTGTTGTGGGGATGCTGTTTATTTTTCTGAATCCGAGTACAGGCATCATCAATCATCTGATCGTGGCGATGGGCGGCGAGCCGATTACCTTTATGACCTCTCCGGGTTGGTTCAAAACGCTGTATGTGCTGTCCGATGTATGGCAGACCATGGGGTGGAGCTCCATTATCTACTTGGCTGCTCTTTCAGGTGTCGATCACCAGCTGCATGAAGCAGCGACCATTGATGGCGCAACGCGTGTGCAGCGTATCTGGCATATAAACCTGCCGACGATTGCGCCGACGATTATCATTCTGCTCATTTTGAATCTGGGCAGCGTCATGTCGGTTGGCTTCGAGAAAGTATTCCTCATGCAAAATTCACTCAACATGAGCAGTTCAGACATCATCTCCACCTATGTGTATCGTACCGGTATTTTGGACGCGCAGTACAGCTTCTCGGCTGCCGTTGGATTGTTCAATTCCGTTGTCAATTTTGCGCTCTTGATTGTTGTGAACTACATTGCGCGGCGTGTCAACGAGACGAGCCTATGGTAAGGGGGGACAGAAGATGATCGATCGTTCGTTTGGCGACCGCATATTTAACCTAATCAATTACACGCTGCTTACTGTGCTCACTCTCATCGTTCTGTACCCGCTCGTATTCGTATTGAGCGCTTCTATCAGCAATCCTGAACATGTGCTGCGCGGAGAAATGTGGCTCATTCCGAAGGGTTTCAACCTTGATGCATATACGAAAATTTTTCAAAACAAGGACATTCTGCTCGGATACAGCAACACCATTCTATATACGGTCATCGGTACGGCGCTTAATGTCGTGATGACCATATGTGCCGCCTATCCATTATCTCGCCGTGACCTGGCAGGGCGTGGACTTGTAACCGGACTTATCGTATTCACCATGTTCTTCGGGGGCGGATTGATTCCTACCTATTTATTGATTAAAAACTTGAACATGCTCGATACGCTGTGGGTCATGATTATCCCGAATGCTGTATCTGTATGGAATATCATCATTATGCGTACCTTCTTCCAGCAGTCGATTCCCGGTGAGCTTCAGGAATCTGCGATGATCGATGGATGCACGCACATTCAAACGCTGCTCCGTATCGTACTGCCGCTATCCATGCCGATTATTGCAGTTATGGTGCTTTTCTATGCAGTGGGTCATTGGAACTCGTACTTTAATGCCTTGATTTACTTGACGACGAAGGAGAAATTCCCACTGCAGCTTATTCTGCGTGAAATCTTGATTCAAAGCGATTCCGGCGAGTTCGTGAAGCTGACTTCTGAATCAGCGGTCCGGATGAAGATGAGCGTGGAAGGGTTAAAGTACGCTGTACTCGTTGTAGCGAATTTGCCAATGTTGATTTTGTATCCGTTCTTGCAGCGGTACTTCGTGAAGGGCATCATGATTGGCGCATTGAAGGGGTAGATTGCACGGCCATCGGTATCGGTATTCCAATATTGAATAATCAAGGGGGACATGTGATGCGTTCAAGAAAATGGTTCACATTGACACTTAGTGTGGTGCTGAGCTTCTCATTGCTCGTAACAGCGTGCGGCGGAGGAGGCGGTGGTGCAGCGAACGAAGGCAATCGCGATGAGCGTGTGGCGCTGATGAACAAGGAAGGCATGCCGATCGCGAAGGACAAAATGACGATGACGGCCTTCGCTAGCAAGTTCTTCGCTTCTTCCGATTGGAGCAAGCTGATGCTCTGGCAGGAATACGAGAAAATGAGCAACATTCATATCGAATGGGAGACCGTGCAGATCGACAGCCTGAAGGAGAAGCGCAACATTAAGCTTGCAGGCGGCGATTATCCGGAGATGTTTTTCGCCTCTGCACTGCCGAAGACGGACTTAATCAAATACGGAAGCCAAGGAACATTTCTCAGGCTGAACGACCTCATCGATCAATATGCGCCGAACTTCAAGAAGATTATGGAGCAGTACCCGATTGTGAAAAAAGGGATTACGATGCCGGATGGCAGCATATACGGATTCCCGACCATATTTGATCCAGAATTCAAATCGCTGTTCTACGGCACGCCTTGGGTGAAACAGGAATGGCTGGATAACGTGGGAATGAAGGCGCCGACGAATCTGGATGAATTGGTTCAGGTGTTGAAAGCGTTTAAAGAAAAGGATCCGAACAAGAACGGCAAGCAGGATGAGATTCCGTGGGGATCCAGGGGCGTCAGCATTATGATCAACTTCTTGCGCGGCCCATTCGGCTTGAGCAAGAACGGGATAGCCAATCTGAATGTTGATCTCGATCCTGTTACGGGCAAGCTTCGCTTTGTTCAGTCAACCGATGAATATAAGCAATTGCTGCAATATGTCGCTAAGCTATACAAGGATGGACTGCTGGATAAGGAAACCTTCACGATGAAGGATACGGACATTACCTCGAAGGCGAGCGCCGGCTTATATGGGTTCTTGGACGGTGTTGATCCGAAGGCCGTATACAATCAGGATGGTTATGTGGGGATGCCGGTCATTCAAGGGGTGAACGGAGAGAAGCTGCTGACGAATATCGGCTCTCCGCTTGGCAACCTCGGCATGTTCGTCCTGACGGACAAAGCGAAGAATCCAGAAGCTGCAATTCGCTGGATTGATCATTTCTATGGCGATGAAGGGGCCAAGATGTTCTTCATGGGCTTTGAAGGCGTTACTTACCAAGTGAACGACAAGGGTGACTATGAATATCTAGATGCAATTAAGAACAACAAGGATGGTCTGAATCTGGATCAGGCCATCAGCCAATACCTGACGTGGCCGGGCGGCTACTATCCGGGCATCGTGAAGCAGAAATTCTTCAAGGGTGCGGAGGGCTATCCTTCTTCTGTGAAAAATGCGCAGGATGCAGAGCCATTCTCTGTGAAAATGGAGGATGTGTGGCCATCGTTCAACTTCACACCAGAGGAGCAGGAAGAATTGACGACGATCCAGACGGACATTCAGACGTATATCGACGAGATGCGCGACAAGTTTGCCTCTGGAGCAGCAGGCTTCGATCAGTGGGATGCGTATGTGAAGCAGCTGGAGCAAATGAACGTGAAGCGTTACTTGGAGATCTATGAAGCTGCTTATGAGCGGTATAAGGGTGGAAAATAATCTATAATCGATAATGTGGCTCGCAGTGGTACACTTGGAAAAGTTGCTGCCTTGCGGGTCGTTTTTTCGATTAGAAGGATTAGAAAAAAATATTGACACCGTTTTCATTACCAATTACTATGAAATTGCGGATAATTGGGTCACCCAATTTTGAATGAAACGCATGAAAGGTAATGAGCAATGACGATTAAAAAAATTAAGTACCACCGTGTCTATGAAGATGTCATTGAACAAATAGAGAATCTGATTCTCGAAGGCAACCTGGCTCCGGGAGATGTATTGCCAACGGAAAGGGAGCTCGCCCAAGCATTCGGCATTAGCCGCGGAACTTTGCGGGAGGCCTTCCGTATTCTCGAACGAGAAGGACTCATAGAGACGCGCCCCGGAGGCGGACGCTTCTTGAGCAAGACGCTGAACGAAGCCGAAGACAAGAAGCGTATGCTGGAGAATATCGAACGAGCCACGATCATTGAGCTGCTCGAAGCAAGAGAGATATTCGAGACGGGCATCGTCGAGCTTGCAGCGGAACGAGCGACCGAGCAGGATATTCGGGAGATTGAGCAGGCATTTGAGAAATGGGGCAAGATTGACCGTGACTCCGATGATTCGGATGGTCAAGCCAATCCGGATCAAGCATTCCATCTCTCCATTGCCAAGGCGACACACAATGTTGTACTCGTCAACTTGATCGATCTGCATATCGATCTGCTGCAGAAGACACTTGCGAAGACGGAACATATTCCGGGACGCAAGGACGATGTATATAAGGAGCATTACCGCATTTTACAAGCCATTAAGGAGAAAAACCCACAAAAAGCAAAGGAAGCACTGCTCTATCACTTGCAACAAGTTAAGCAGAACATTCTGCTCCACAATGGAAGCTCAAAAGGGTGAGCGCATCGCTTCCTTTTGATCATTAAATTGGATCATCCAATTACCCACATTTCCAATACTCCCTAGAACTCACACCTAGACCCTAAAGAACACCGGATAGCAAGCTGCAAACAAAAAATTACAACACGCATTGCGTACTGTGATGGTGGAGGGTACCTATGACAAAAGAACAATTCAAAATCCTGGCCCCGTGCGGGATGCTGGGCTATGGCTTTCCAAGGGCCTCGTTCATGAACGGTATGGCGCATCATCCGGATGCCATTGTCGTAGACGCTGGGTCTACGGATGCCGGCCCCCATAAGCTGGGTGCGGGAACTGCAATCGTCAGCAAGCAGGCTTGCAAGAAGGACTTGGAGATTATGATCGCCGCGGGAATCCAGGCGAAGATTCCGATCATCATCGGATCGGCCGGGGGAAGCGGTGCCAAGGTACATGTGGAATGGACGCAGGCCATCATCATGGAAATCCTTGAAGAGCATCGCTTCCAAGGCATCAAAATCGCCACGATCTGGGCAGACATTCCTCATGAGGTGGTTGCTGCGAAGCTGGATGCCGGGCAGTGTGCGCCATTGGGCCTGACGGTTGCGCCGCTGACTCAAGAGCGCTTGGCGGCAACGACGAACATCGTGGCGCAGATGGGGCATGAGCCCATTGTAGAGGCGCTTCAAGAAGGAGCGGAGATCGTTATTTGTGGACGGGCCTATGATCCGTCTCCATTTGCGGCAGTTGCCATGCTTCATGGATTTGATACTGCGCTTGCCTATCATCTTGGAAAGATATTAGAGTGCGCCGCGCTGTCTGCTGAACCGGGTACGACCAAGGATTGCATGCTGGGCATTTTGCAGCCGGATTCCTTTATCGTGAAGCCGCTTAGCGAGGCGCGCAAATGCACAGCCGTATCGGTTGCCGCCCACACGTTTTACGAGAAGGATCATCCGTACATTTTGCATGGTCCAGGACTGACGCTGGATTTGGAGCATTGCATCTTCACGGAGCTTGGTGATGGCAGCGTAGAAGTAAGCGGCAGCCGAATATCGGAGACTCCTGTGTACAAAATCAAGCTGGAAGGCGCTATGAAGGTGGCCTGCCGCACCTTCGTCATTGCCGGTGTACGCGATCCGCTCCTTATTGCACGGATTGAAGAGGTAGAGGAACTGGTCAAGCAGCAGGTGTATGAGTACTACGATGAAATTTCAAGGGAAGACTACCACATTCATTTTATTAACTATGGCTTGAATGGTGTGTTGGGAGAGCTGGAGCCGAATCGGGCACCTGCTCATGAGCTCGGTGTCGTCATCGAGGTAACAGCCAAGACGCAGGAACTGGCGAATGCGATTTGCAGCTCGGCCCGTTCCACCTTCCTTCATTACGGGTATGAGGGAAGAAAATCGACGGCTGGCAATCTGGCATTCCCATTTGCACCGAGCGACGTGCCATTCGGCGACGTCTATGAATTTTCCGTATACCACTTGATGGAGGTTGCGGATGGGCTGGAGATGTTCAAGAACGAATATACAGAGGTGTAGTCATGAAGCTATATGACGCTGCGGCCGTATTTCGAAGCAAAAATAGCGGCCCCTTCGAGATTACGATAGACGTCTTGTTCAAAGAACCGGAACTCTATTACAAAATGAAGCAGTCTGGTCGAATTAATAAAGAGATGGTATCCAGGTTATACCAAATCCCGCTTGAACATATTACGCAGCTTGTGTTTTTCGACCAAGCGCTCGGCTTCAAAATTACGTTCGCCAGACAGGTGTCCTCAGGCACCGTATTCGATCGGGATGTATATGGAGCGCAGCAGCATGCGCCGCTCATGGAATTGGAAATCAGCTAAGCAACCGCCCGGAGGTGAGTGGAAATGAAAGCGGCTTCGAAATTAAAGCGGGTGTGGGCGGACAAAGTGCTCTATCTCCTGCTGCTGCCTTGTATTGCGTATTTTCTCATTTTTCATATATGGCCCATTATCGGAATGAAACTAGCCTTCTTTGACTATCGCATTTTGGGTGACCATGTGTTCGTGGGTTTGAAATATTTCCGCGAATTATTCAGTACGCCCATTTTTATGAATGTTCTGGCGAATACGCTCATCATTAGTGCGATGAAGCTGGTGTTGCTGTTCCCACTGCCCATTTTGTTCGCATTAATGCTTAATGAATTCCGCAATGGGCGCTTTCGCAAAGCGGTTCAGGTTATCTCCTATTTGCCTCACTTTTTATCGTGGGTCGTCATTACAGGGATATGGTTCGAATTTTTATCCCCATCGACAGGTGCCGTCAATGAGCTCATTCAAGTGTTCGGCTTCCCCGCGCATGACTTTCTGACTGACAAGGGCAGCATTCGCTGGGTTCTGCTGGCGAGTGAGGCATGGCGCAGCATCGGATGGGATTCGATTATTTATCTTGCGGCCATCATGGGAATCAGCCCTAGCTTGTACGAAGCAGCATATGTAGATGGGGCGAGCCGTTGGCATATTGTAACGCGGATCGTGCTTCCGCATTTGTATATTCCGATGGTCACGATCTTCATTCTCAATGTCGGCTTCATTATGAATGCTGGGCTGGATCAAGTGTTGAACTTCACGAACGATTCGGTCAACAGCAAGATCGATATCATCGATACTTACGTGTATCGGGTCGGTCTCATTAATGGCCAATACTCGTTTGCAACGGCAGCGAATTTATTCAAGAGCTTAATTGGGGTCATCCTTGTGCTGTCGACTCATTTTATATCGAAAAAAATTACGAATAAAGGCGCCTGGTAAGGAGGGATGCATCTTGCGAAATAAAATAACCGTATCCAAAATGCTGATCGGCCTTATCCTCTCAGCACTTGTCTTAACGATGTTCATCCCGATCATGAACTTGATTGCCAGAGCGCTGTCGAATCCAGACAAGGTTCATATGCTGCGGGGCTACGAAATTTGGCCTCAAGGCTTCTCCCTTATTAACTTTCAAGTTGTGCTCAACAATGCACTGGTCAGCAAGGCGCTGTTGAACTCTTTGTTTATTTCAATTACGGGTACATGCATCAGCGTTATCTTTACCACACTCGCGGCCTATGTGCTGACCCGCAAACATTTAGTAGGCAAAACGCCGATTATGATTTTCCTCATTATTATTATGATCTTCGAACCGGGGATCGTGCAGGAATACATGGTCATCAAGGATTTGCATCTGCTCGACAGCTTATGGGCTATGGTATTTTACCGGATGATCAATGTGTACTACCTAATCATTATGATGCGTTTCCTTGAAGAGATCCCGGACTCCCTGATCGAGGCGGCGAGAATCGACGGTGCCGGACATATTCGAATGTTCGTCAAAATTGTCCTGCCGCTGGCTCGCATACCGCTGCTGACAATCGGGATGTTCTATGCGGTTGCGAAATGGAATGAATTTTTCAAATCGAGCATTTTTCTATCGAGTCGCGACAATACCGTATTGCAAGTGCTGCTGCGGCAGTTCGTTGTGGAGCGGGACAGCACGGCCTTAATCGGCACAGCCGATCTGCTGAAAAACAGTAATGTTGCGCAGCTGGATTTCTCATCCCTGAAAGCAGCGACGATCGTCATTGCCATTATCCCGTTTCTTATCCTCTATCCTGTCATTCTGAGACATTATACAAGCGGAGTGATGGAAGGTGGAGTGAAAGAATAAGAAGTTTTGTTCAAAGAATTGCATTTTGTTCAAAGAAAAGCAGCACAGCCTTCTTGGTGCTGAACACCAGCGTATGAACACGAAGGATCATAAATATGGGGGAGGAAATGCAATGAAAAAAATGATTTTTCTTATGCTTGCCAGCCTGATGATGCTTACTACAGCGTGTGGTTCCAGCGGAACGAAGGATGCGGGAGATGCGCAATCATCATCCGATCAAGGGCCTGTTACGTTAACAATCGTCGGCAAGGATCTGCCGCCTGATGCAAGGGTGATTAAAGGGATTGAGGAAGGCATGAAGGCAGAAGGAAAGAACATTGAGCTGGAGGTCGTTCCAGTACAGAGCGGGACTTACTCGGAGAAGCTGGGCTTACTGCTGCAAAGCGGCACGATTCCGGACATTATGTACTTCCAAGGCGGGGATTACGCATTTGCCATCACGCAGCAAATCCTTGAAGATCTCACCCCTTACATTGAACATTCCACCCATGTAAAAGCATCCATGAACGTGTTCAATCAAGAACGCACGAAAAACTATCCGTACTTAGTATGGCTGTCGCCAACAAGCAGCCAAATTCCGGTCATGCGCCAGGACTGGTTCGATAAGTCGGCAACAGGCAAGGAATTGCTCGCGAATCCATCCATAGATAACTATTATAATTTTTTCAAAGAAATGAAAGAAAAGAATGGTGCCAAATTTGCCTACACGACAGCGGGCAATCTTGATGAGCTCGATGTGATGTTCGCACAAGCATTCGGTTTGACCTCGACATGGATTAAGGGCGCGGACGGGAAATACGCATTCGGCAAAACTACATCATTTGAAAAGGACAAGCTGGAGTTCTATGCCAAGCTGTATAAGGAAGGTTTGCTTGATCCAGAGTTTCTAACAAAGAAATGGGATACGAAGGAAAAAGCTTTTTATGATGGCCAAGCTGCCATTATCGCAGGGACACAGGGCAAGGTGATCGACCTGTACAATAACAAAATGACGTCTCAGAATGGAGCGTCGGCCAAGGTAATGCCTCTGCTGCCAGCGAAAGGCAAGGCGCAAGGCTATCTGCCGATCGATGTCAGCAAGGAAAGCCGCGGCTTTGCGATAAGCAGAGTGTCCAAGCATAAAGATTTGGCTTTTGCTGTACTCGAATATTTGGCTAGCCCGAAGGGGCAAATGCTCGACAAGCTCGGCATTGAAGGTGAAGAGTATGAGATCGTTAACAACAAAATCAAGCTGAAGGACAAATTCGCGGAATGGTACCCGCTATTCGTCGGCTCTACGATTAACTTCAAGCCGGAACATGAATTCGATCCTGCGACACCATACCTGTCTGAACCGGCAATGAAGTCACTGGAGATGATTGATTCTCTGTCGAGCAAGGATAATGCCTTTATTATACCAGCCGAGCTTGCTGGCAAATGGGACGCCTGCAATGAGCTGTACAAGGAATTCGCAGCGAACATCGTGATGGGCAGCAAATCGGCAGCTGACTTCGACAAGTTCGTGCAGGCGTGGAATGATGCCGGTGGCAAGGAAATTACAGAGTACGCGAATCAAACGATCAAATAGGAAGCTCGAAAGCTAGAGCGTATGAGACTGGATATCGGGGAGCGAGGCGACCGCCTCGCTCTTCAGGCAGGAGGGAGAGAAGCGGGATGGTTTCTTTTGCGCAGCGAGTACAAGGAGCAATCTACGGAACAGCCTATGGGGATGCAATGGGTGCTGTCGTAGAGAAAATGACGTACAGCGAAATTAAAGAGAAGTATGGGCGCGTGGAAACAACGCAAACGAAATGGTGGAAGGCGGATTGGCCGGAGGCAGCGAGGCAGGGGAGAATGAGAGGCCAAGGCATTATTACCGACGATACGTTAATGACGCTCGCATTAATGAATGTATATGTTACGGAACGCCGTCACCTGGATGCCTATGATATGGCAAATGAATTCGTGAAGGAGATTGCGTTTCGGCCACGGTATATTCCGGAATTCGGCCGGGAAGCGCTCATTATGGATCGCTTGTTCTATCCCGAGAAGCATATTTTCAATCGGCATGTGCTCGCGAATTGTGAACCGCGCGAAGGCGGGTACGGCAATATGGTCAACTGCGGGGCAGCCATGTATATCTCCCCGATCGGCATCGTGAATGCCTGCAATCCGAAGGGAGCCTATGATGAGGCAATTCTGTTCGCATCTGGGCATCAGCTCAGCTACGGCCTCGAGGCGGCAGGCGTAATGGCATGCTGTGTTGCGAAGGCAATGGAGCCGGGAGCGACCGTACATGATATAGCGGATACGGCGCTGCATTATGCGAAAGACGGCACGAAGCGGGCGATACATGACATTTGCGAGACGGCTCTTCTTCTTCAGTCCTGCAAGGAGGATCGAGAGGAAATCGTTCGTTCCTTCCATGAAGTGCTCGCGCGCTATTCACCAATGGGAGACGATGTGCATCGGAGCATACACAAGATCGGCATCCCATCCAATCACTACACGCCAAGCCGATTGTTCGCCATCGAGGAGCTGCCGCTTGCACTGGCTTATATCTTGCTGCACGAGGGCAATCTGCTGGAAGCGGTCAAAGACGGGGTCAGCTCGGGGCGCGATACGGATTCCATCGGCGTCATGATCGGCGCTATTCTGGGGGCTATGCAAGGCGTACAGGCAATACCTGCGGAAGAGATAGCTACACTCGAAGACATCAATCAGCAGCGCATCGATCAGCACTGCGAAGCATTCATGGAAGCGGCAACCGCAATCATTGGCACGGATGCACAGCTACATCGAAAGAGAGAGCAAATGATAGATCAGATGATGTAACAAGAGAATAACGACTTAGAGGCGGTGACAGATTGTATGATACCGAACAATTATGTAGAGAAGATTTATGCAGGTTACTTGGGAATGAATATCGGGATTCGGCTCGGAGCGCCGGTAGAGCCGACAATTTGGACCTATGAGCGAATTCACAATACGTATGGCGAGATTACGGGATATGTGAAGGATTTTAAAAATTTTGCGGCAGATGACGACGCCAACGGCCCTTATTATTTCCTCCGTGCACTCTATGATGATGCGGTGGATCGCGACATTACGCCGAATGATGTGGCGCGTGCTTGGCTCAACTATTCTCGCGAAGGCATCGGCATGTTCTGGTGGGGCGGATATGGCGTAAGCACTGAGCATACAGCGTATATCAATTTGAAAAAAGGAATCTCCGCTCCGCAATCTGGTTCGATTGAACAGAATGGACAAATTATTGCTGAACAGATTGGCGGGCAGATTTTTATTGATACATGGGGACTTGTGAATCCCTGCAATCCGAAGAAGGCTGCTGACTTTGGCGAAGCGGCGGCAAGAGTATCACATGATGGTGAGGGTGTGCTTGGCGCGAGATTTTTCTGTGCGGCGATCTCGAAGGCATTCGAGACAGCGAACATCGAAGACATTATTGAAGCAGGTCTAGCGGAAATTCCAAGCGATACCATCTACGCGCAGGTTGCGCGCGCTGTCCTCGCCTTCCATGAAGAGCATCCGGACGATTTCAGAGCATGCCGCGAGATGCTGGAGCGGGATTGGGGCTACGATAAATATACGGGTGTATGCCATATCATCCCGAATGCAGGCGTATGTGTGCTGTCCATGATTTACGGACAGGGCGACTTTAACCGCACTGTCGAAATCGCGACGATGTGCGGCTGGGATACGGATTGCAATGCTGGCAATGTTGGAACGGTGCTTGGGGTAGCTTGCGGATTAAGCGGAATCGGGGAACATTATCGCACGCCGATCAATGACGGCATCGTCATGTCGGGCATCTCCGGTTATTTGAACATTCTCGATATTCCTACTTATGCGAAGGAACTGGCGATTCTGGGCTATCGCTTGGACAATGTGCCATGTCCGCCCGAACTGCTGGACAGCTGCAAGGAGAATGAAATCTATTTTGACTTCGAGCTGCTAGGCTCGACACATAATATCCGCGTATCCGATCCATTCTTCTGCCGCGTAAAGCATTCTACAGAACAGGCATACCAAGGATCGGGATCGCTTGAGGTTCTATTTGATCGCATGACTCGCGGTGAGAGCTCGAAGGTGTTCTATAAGTCATTTTACACTCGGGACGACTTCAACGATGAGCGTTATTCGCCTACCTTCTCGCCGAAGGCTTATTCAGGGCAGACGGTATCGATGAAAATTTACCTTGATCAGTGGGGCGGCAATGCGCCGATGACAATTGCCCCATATGTGCGTTTGGCGAAGAGCAAGCGGGATTTGGTACAGGGTTACCGCAAGCTTGTGAACGAACAGTGGATCGATGTGGAGTTTGTCATTCCAGACACAGAGGGAGAATTGATTGATGAGGTTGGCATCGTTCTGGAGTCAGACTCTACGCGCAAACCGAAGAGTCTTGGACGCATCTTCATTGACGAATTCCGGATATACGGCAATGCGGCCTACACAATTGACTTCCACAAGCAGGCGATGAGCTTCGGCTGTGTAACCCCATTCGCTCACAATCAAGGGGCATGGAGCTTGGTAGATGGCAGCATGTACGTGATGACAGCCGAGCCTAGCGAGTCATATGCAGGCAATTATTTTGCGACAGATTACTCGGTTGAGGTTACGCTCAACCCGCAAAGTGGCGATTCACATCTCGTTGCGATACGGGCTCAAGGCGCTATGCGCGGCTACCATGCGGGGCTGGACGGTAAGGGTCAAGTGTCTTTATACGTAAATGACTTCGGCTACAAGAAGCTTGCCAGCTGTGCCTACCCATGGAAGTTGAATCAGGAGTACGACATCAAGCTAACCGCAGAGGGCAGTACCCTTACACTAAGCATCAATGGCGAGCAATTGCTGCAGCACGAGGATGATGCGTGGAGCTATGGCATGTATGGAGTAAGCACGCTCGGTGCGGCTAGAACCTACTATCGAAAACTGACAATAACGGAGCTGTAAACGAGACGAGCCCCATTTTACAATACGAAGAACCCGCGGGATAAGGAGGGCGGGTTTTTCGTATTTTCGACGATTAGGTCGTGATTCTCGGGTGCTGCGTTTAGGGACGCTTATTTCCTTTGGAATGTTGAGCATCCATCGTGTTAAGGAAATCCTTTGTGGTTCGTACTACATACTTGACCTCATCAATCGATCTTTCCATGAGCGTGATTCTATGTAGATCAAGAAGCATCTGCTTGTCTTCGATGCCATCCTCGATGCCGAGCTTCTGGAAGTCAAACAGTTCACTAGGCATAATATCCAGCGCATGCATAAGAGATTCCAATGTCTTCAAGGTTACATTGACTTTCCCGGATTCAATATCGGATATCCGCGACTTGCTCATGCCCTCTTTTCCCGTTCTTTCTGCAACTTGCTCCTGGCTTAATCCTTTTGCGAGTCGAATCATTCTTAGCTGTTCGCCAACAAACTTAAGCAAATCTGACATGATGTTCACCTCAGTTTAGAGGTTATTGAATCGTAGAGGAAAATGAGATATCACTATAACATAACAAAAAGATAAATGTTATACTATAATGGAACTATTATATGGAAAATGATATGAATCATGGATAATTGCATTTCCGTAATCAGTTTAGTAATCGATGTGGAGGAAGAAAAAATGTCTGATTGGGTAAAAGATACCTTGCAGCAACGATTGGAATTCCTTAGGACACAAGTCGAGATACTTCCGGAAATAACAATACTGCAGAATAAATTAGATGAATTGGAGCATTCGATTCAGCGCAAGTTAGGTCGAAGTGGGCGCAGCTTGCATAAGGAATGGATACAAGTGCAGAACGAGATGACTTCTATGCAAATGGGATGGATCTATGCAAAGGGCGTACAGGATGGATTGAAGATGCTCATTTTCTTGAACAAGTCAGAGGAAGAATTGGCGATGAGTAATAGCCATCTCCCAATGAACTAGCAAGAACAATGTCATCAGGTTAGACAAGCTCAGCAGTAGGAACTGTTGGGCTCTTTGTATTGGTTTCATTCATAGATATATTGACGATGATAATCATTATCAATTATGATGAGAAGGAGGATAGATTCATTAAGATAGATTCATTAAGATAGATTCATTATGCTCACCGATTTCTTCTATATAAAGTAGGAGGCAGTATGAAAACGATGAATAAACGGAATCATTCCAGCAGTCGCATTTCCTGGAATGAAGCGATCTATAAACTGCGTACAGCAGAATACCGCAAGGATGTGCAGGGCTATCAATCCGCCCAACAGTGGACAAGTACACATCTATTGATCATTACAACACAAGGGCATGGAACGGTACAGCTGGACAAGAAGGAATATTCCTTGTCTCGTGAAAGTGCGTATTGGTTCGCCCCTGCTCATACATTCGGCATGAAATCAGAAGCAGAAGATGGCATAGAGGCCTATCTTTTTTATTTCGATATGTATAGAGAAGCAGAGGAAGGAGCACTGCTTCATCCCTTGCATGATGAACGGGAAATCGAACACCAGGAGACAATTGCGGTGACTTCAGCAGGAGAACTGACACTTCTGTGCGATGCAGTCGTTCGCATGCATGGCAGCGAGAGTGGTCAGGACCGATTCCGTGCTCAATATGCCTTCCAGGAGCTTATCTATACGCTGCTGAATAAGAAGCCGTCCCTCACTGATCATGGAAGTTCTTCAATTGAGAGAGCGAAGGCATACATGGAATTGCACTATAGTGACAGCTTGTCGATCGAGCAATTGGGAGCCATTGCAGGAGTGAGTCCGAAGTATTTCGTTGATTTATTCAAAAAAACATTTGGCCTCAGCTCAAACGATTATTTGACAGAGCTGCGAATGAATAAGGCGAAGCAATTCCTGAATCGATCTGATGTGAAGCTGCGAGATATTGCGCATCAGGTTGGATATCAGGATGAGTTTTATTTCAGCCGGAAGTTCAAGCAGATGGTTGGTGTTTCCCCTTCGGTTTATATGAAGAGCCGCAGGAAGAGAATTGCTGCATACGGAACTGGAGTAGCTGGCTATCTGCTGGCGCTCAATATTATTCCCTATGCTGCGCCGCTGCACCCGAAATGGACGAAATACTATTACGATCAATATCGCTATGATATTCCTGTTCATCTCAGCGCGTACCGTGTCAATGAGCACTGGGAAGCGAACATCATGAAGCTGCACGAGGCGGCGCCGGATGTAATTGTCAGCATAGATGGGCTTGCCGAGGAGGAGCAAGAGCAGCTTGGTCAGGTAGGGAATGTCTGTCAAGTTCCAAGTACGAGGAATTGGCGAGAGCAGCTAGTGCATACAGCGAAGCTGCTAGGGGAAGAGTCGGAGGGTGCGAATTGGCTTGCTCAGTATGATCGCAGAGTGGATTGGGTGAGAGAACAACTTCCATCTGGCGTGAAGGATGAGACCTTCCTCTTCGTTAGAATTTTGAGAAAGCAGATCTATGCATATTGCAATCGTGGAATTGCAGAGGTTGTATTCGATAATCTGCAGCTCCAACAGGCATTCCAATGGCCAGAGCAAGTCTATAACATGGAGCTGTCATTGGAGCAGCTTGCCCTAATCAATCCAGATCGCTTGCTCGTCAACGTCTGCCAAGAGAGTGAGACGTTAGCCGCTTGGGAGCAGCTGCAGGAAAGCTGGCGATGGCAGCAGCTTAGCGCTGTGCGTCGACAACGTGTTCATCTGATACATACGGACCCTTGGGTCGAGTATTCTCCGATTGCGATGGAACGAATGATGGATACAATGCTTCAATTGCTATCCGGAAATTGTCCATAACAATTCAGGAATTTATCCATTGGAGATTCGGGATAAACGTTCTATCATTTAATAGTGATAATCATTATCAATTGAAACGTTCGAAGGGAGTTCAGAAATAAATGAACAAATGGATGGCTAAGGGGTTATTATTGCTTTCACTTTCACTGGCTTTGACAGCATGCGGTGCTGGTGGCGCGAAAGAAGGCGCTGATGCGAAGAACGGTTCAGGCACGGAAACGACTGCACCTGCAGCGTCTAACACAGACAATAAAGATAAAGAGTCGGCACCATCCGGCGAAACAAAAACAATTACGTATTTGGATCAAACGTATACGATCCCTGCTAAAAAGGAACTTCGCATCGTAATTTCTGGTTCTATGGAGTCCATGGAAGATGCGGTTGTACTTGACGCGAAGCCCGTTGGTGCAATTAGTGTAAGCGGGCAATTCCCTGACTTGTTCAAGAAAGCGACAACGGAAGCCGTATCGGTCGGAGAGAAGATGGAGCCGGATTACGAAGGCATCTTGAAGCTGAAGCCTGACGTCATCCTCGCTTCTACGAAGTTCAAGCCAGAGGCTATCGAGAACTTCAAAAAAATTACGACCACCATTCCGGTATCTCACGTATCTACGAACTGGGAAGCCAATCTGAAGCTCTTGGCAGAACTGACAGGCAAGGAGAAAGAAGCGGAAGAGGCTTTGAACAAGTATAAAGCCGACTTGGATGCGACGAAAGCGAAGTTCGGCGATAAGCTGAAGGACAAGAAGGTATTGGCGGTTCGTGTTCGTAAGGGCGATCTGGCGATCTACCCTGAGGGAGTCTTCTTTAATGCTTCCCTCTATAACGATTTGGGTCTGACGGCTCCCGCAGAAGTGAAAGCAGCGAAGGCGCAAGAATTGATCTCCCTGGAGAAATTCTCGGAAATCAACCCTGACTATCTGTTCGTTCAGTTCTCTCCAGATGAGAACAAGAATACACCGAAAGCACTGGAGGATTTGGAGAACAATCCGATCTGGAAGAGCGTTAATGCGGTGAAGAACGGCAAGGTGTTCGTCAATGTTGTAGACCCGCTCGCACAAGGCGGCACAGCGCTCAGCAAATTCTTGTTCCTTGAAGCAGCAGTAGATAAGCTGTCCCAATAATTCAGATGTTCAAATAATAAACAACAGGTTGGTACGATATGCATAATAAGAAGGCATTGGCGATTGCAATCATGATCTTGTCACCAATTGCCATGGTGGCGGTCATCGTATTATCCGTGCTCTATGGAGCCAAGAACATTGATGCGAATACCGTATGGAATGCTGTATTCCACTTCAATCCGGACAATGTAGATCACCAAATTATTATGTACTCGCGCATGCCGAGGGCAATAGGGGCGCTCTTGATCGGGGCGTTCCTAGCCGTATCAGGAGCCATGATGCAGGGGATGACAAGAAACTATCTTGCATCCCCTTCTATTATGGGGGTATCTGATGGTTCGGCCTTCGTCATTACGCTGTGCACGATTTTGGTTCCTTCTGCGTCATCCATCGAAATGATTTTCTTTTCGTTATTAGGTTCATTGTTTGGCGTTGTTGTCGTGTGGGGATTGGCCTCCACAATTCCGGGTGGGTTGTCGCCAGTGAAGATGGCGATTGTCGGAACGGTTATCGGAACCCTGCTCAGCAGCATTTCATCTGCGATCGCCGTTTATTTTCAAATTTCGCAGAATATCAGCTTCTGGTATAACGCTAGGCTTCATCAATTGGATCCCCAGTTAATTAAGCTTGTTATTCCATTTGCTATCGTTGGATTTATTCTGGCGATGTCTGTCACTAGATCAATTACGACACTCTCGCTTGGTGAGGATGTTGCGGCTGGCTTAGGGCAGAAGACGTTTTTTGTAAAGCTGCTTGCAACCGCTTCAGTCGTCATTTTGACCGGTATTTCGGTAGCGTTGGCAGGCAAGATTGGCTTCGTTGGTTTAATTGTTCCTCATATTGCACGCATGCTGGTTGGACTCGATTACCGGTGGACGGTGCCTTGTGCAGGCTTGCTGGGGGCATTGTTTCTTGGCCTTGCTGATGTACTCAGCAGATTCATCAATCATCCATTCGAAACTCCGGTCGGTGTAGTAACAGCCTTAATTGGGGTTCCATTCTTCCTCTATCTCATTCGCAAAAAAGGAGGGGGAGGACGTGCATAGAGATTCATTGCTTCGTTGGTGGATTGTATTTGGCGTTGGGCTCGCATTGTTCTGTACGGCGGTCTATATAAGCGTTACAAATGGCGTCTTCGATATGACGGTGAAAGATGTCTTCAATACCATCCTGGGCATTGATCCGCAGCCGGATCATGAGCTTGTTATCTTCGAGTTCAGACTGCCGCGCATTGTGCTGTCTGCGATGGTAGGTTTGGGTCTTGGCATAGCAGGTGCTGTTATTCAAGGCATTACGCGGAATGGCCTTGCCGATCCAGGGATCTTGGGTATTAACTCTGGTGCCGGAGCTGCAGTCGTACTGTTTATGTTTTTCTTCCAAGGGAAGATCGTCGGCACAGATTGGTTTGCAGTAATGGCTATGCCTTTGTTTGGACTTGTCGGTGGCTTGCTGGCAGCTATCTTTATTTTTGCGTTCTCATGGCATCGAGGCAGGCTTGATCCGCAGCGCTTGATCTTAGTTGGTATTGCGGTAGCTTCTGGTCTCGGGGCATTGTCTATGTATATTTCATTGAAGATGAATCCGCAGGACTTCGAGATGGCAACGGTGTGGATGTCAGGCAGCGTGTGGAATGCGAACTGGCATTACGTTGTGGCCGCTTTGCCATGGCTCGTCATTTGCGTCCCATTCATTTGGTTCAAGTCACGGAAGCTGGACTTGCTGCAATTCGAGCGAGACAGTGCGATGAGTCTTGGCGTGGCAGTCAATCGGGAGACCAATTTACTGCTCATAGCCAGCATTGGACTTGTCAGTGCTTGTGTATCCGTATCCGGCAGCATTGGCTTCGTCGGCTTGATCGCACCGCATATTGCGCGGAAGCTGGTCGGTGTGAGTCATCATCGCATGCTGCCCGTGTGCGGAATAATCGGGATGGTTATCGTTGTCGTTTCCGATTATATCGGCAGAACGATTTTTGCGCCGATTTCACTGCCGGCAGGTGTCGTTGTGGCGCTGCTCGGCGTTCCGTATTTTATCTACTTGCTCTATCGAGCTCCGAAATAGGTCCGATGTTCGAAAGACATAACATTGACATCGGCAGAGTCATCGGAATTCATTCCGCACAATAGGGGAGGAACCAGCATGAAAGTAACAGAACAACCGATTACGCTGCCGCGTTCTACGGTTTACAATACGGTATCCACGCATACGAACCGAGATTATCGAATTAGTGTTAGTGTTCCCGAGGGCGAAGCTCCTTCGGAGGGATACCCGGTTCTCTATGTGCTCGATGGCAACGCGTTATTTCCACTTTGCGCGGAGTCGGCACGCGTGTTGAAGGGGAGAGGCATTCGCGGCTTTGGCCCTCTGGTTGTTGTAGGGATTGGTTATTTGACGGAAGGAAACTTTCCTGTGGATCGCTTCTATGAACTGACACCTCCAACGGATCGTGCATCCTTGCCGCCAAGACCGGGCGGGGAGGAATGGCCGCCAACTGGAGGCGGCGACAACTTCCTTCGCTTCATCGAGGAAGAGCTGAAGCCAGCAATCGAAAAGGCGTATCCGATAGATCGTTCGAAGCAGGCTTTGTTCGGTCATTCACTCGGTGGCTTATTCACGCTGAATACGATGTTCACGAAGCCTGATCTGTTCCAGACTTATATTGCGGGCAGCCCCTCCATCTGGTGGAGCAATCGCTGCGTGCTGGAGGCGGAGAAGGCATTTACGGCGAACCGAACTGTAGAGCCTGATCCAACCCCAGTGCGGCTGCTCATGACCGTCGGGGAAGAGGAAGCCTCACACCCGAATCGGATGCTGCATAATGCGGAGGAGATGTACAAGCGCTTGAAGCAGCTGGAGGAGAACGGCTTGTCCGTGGATTTTCACGTCTTCCCCGGCGAAGGGCATTTATCGGTGCTTCCCGGCTTGATCGGACGCGCAATCCGATTCGCGCTTCATAAATAAGAAGTAACAAGCAGCCTGCTGACCTATTTCAGCAGGCTGCTTATTTGTTTGCGGATCGGCGCGCCTATGTTTGCATGTTTTCACGTGACATATATGACATTTATCATGTCCCTTATCTGACGTTTATGACTACTGCGGATGACACGGATTCTCTATACTTAAGATAATTAAGTATGGGTTCATGCGATATCACCTATGTTCGTTAACAATTTAGGGGGAACTGACAAGATGGCCGATTCGAAGCTTACTAGCTTGAAGAAGGAAGTAGCGCCTTATGAACAGATCGATATGCGATCGAGCATTCGACAAATATGCAATACGATTTTACCGCTTTTGGTTCTGTGGTATGCCGCTTATGCGAGTCTTACGGTATCCTATTGGCTATCACTCGTGTTCATGGTCATGGCGTCCGGCTTCGTCATTCGGACATTTATTATATTTCATGACTGCTGTCACCAATCCTTTTTTAAGAGCCGGAAGGCAAACGATATTCTGGGAACGATTACAGGGGTGATCACCCTTGTACCGTACCAGCAATGGAAGAACAGTCACTCTATCCATCATGCCACAAGCAGCAACCTAGACAAGCGGGGAATTGGCGACATGTGGGTGCTGACGGTTGAGGAATACGAGGAGGCTTCCTGGTGGACACGTCTAGCTTATCGTGTATACCGCAATCCAGTGGTCATGCTCTGTATCGGGCCGATCGCCATCTTCCTTATTACGTATCGCTTCAATGTTAAAGGTGCGAAGCGTAAGGAACGAGTGAATACGCACATTACGAATATTGGAATTGTAGTGTTATATGCATTGCTGTGTTGGGCCATAGGTTGGCAGGCATTTCTGATGATCCAAGGGCCAATCTTCTTATTGTCGGGCATGCTCGGCATCTGGCTGTTCTATGTGCAGCATCAATTCGAGGAGACGTACTTCGAGCATGAAGATGAATGGAGCTACGTGAAGGCGGCGGTAGAAGGAAGCTCCTATTACAAGCTGCCGAAGTTGCTGCAGTGGATTACCGGCAATATCGGCTTCCATCATGTGCATCATCTTAGTCCGAAGGTGCCGAACTACAATTTGGAGAAGGCGCATGATGCGTCCATTCCGCTGCAGAAGGCAACGACGATCACTTTGCGTACGAGCCTGAAATCGCTCCGATTCCGACTATGGGATGAAGAGAGAAAGGTATTCATTAGCTTCAAGGAACACAAGCAGATGCTGCTGCAGAAGTCAGGTCGCATTAGAAGCTCTATCAAGCCGCCAAGAGCGGGGATTCAAGGGGAATAATGAGCACGGCTTGGCATCATTATGGTAAGATACAATTAAATATGGCAAGAGGAAGGAGGAAGACAATCATGCAGAAGTGGTATCACATATTTCACAGGAGTACGGGATTGAGCCCGTACGTGTGGGTTGTCTTTTATATCCTTCCTTTTTACTTTATATTTCGGGCCTCTTCGCCATACGAAGTTGGTATTGGCGTAGTCATGATACTGGCGTTTTTCGGCTGCTATGTGTTGTCGTTTGTATCGAAGGGATGGTGGGTCTACTTTTGGACCTCCTTCCAAGTGATTATTTCCATTACAATGACGGTACTGTTCGGATATGTATACTTTGCATTGTTTCTGGCGTTCTTTATCGGTAATATTCAGCACAAAATCGGCTTTATTACGTTATATACCATCCACTTGATTAGTACGATTGTGACGATCAACTATGGATTTGTAACGAAGAATCCGGTGCTCATCACGCAGCTGCCATTCGTTCTTGTCAGCATGATCGGAGTTATCCTGCTCCCAGTAACGACTTATAATCGCAACAAGCGAGATAAGCTGCAAGGAGAGCTGGAGGATGCCAACAAGCGGATTGCGGATCTGGTGAAGTTGCAGGAGCGACACCGCATTGCCCGTGATTTGCATGATACGCTTGGTCAGAAGTTGTCGCTCATCGGCCTGAAGAGTGATCTTGCAGGCAAGCTTATTCATAAGAATCCCGGACGTGCCCAAGCAGAAATCAATGATGTGCGGCAGACAGCGAGAACGGCCTTGAAGGAAGTGCGGGAACTGGTGACGCAAATGAGGGGAACGCGGCTGGAGGATGAGCTGTTTCGCATCAAGCAAATTTTGAAGGCGGCTCAGATTGAGTTTAGCCTAGAAGGCGGCAAGCCTGCGAATATCTCTCTTCTTTATGAAAATGTACTCAGTATGTGCTTGAAAGAAGCGGTTACGAACATTGTGAAGCATAGCAATGCGACGTCCTGTTCGATTCAATTTGAATCTTCGCAAGCAGAACTTAAGGTTAAGGTGCAGGATAACGGTGTTGGAATGGACACCAGCCTTCAGTCGACAGGCAATGGCTTGCTTGGAATGAAGGAACGGCTTGAGTTCATTAACGCAAGTATGGACATTGTATGTGATCAAGGTACGGCCATCATCATACAAGTGCCGATCGTGACGAAGCAGCCAATTAAGGAGGTGGGGACGTGATACGTATTGTCATTGCGGAAGATCAGCGGATGCTGCTTGGAGCGCTAGCGTCTCTGCTGGATTTGGAAGAGGATATGAGTGTTGTCGGGCGGGCAAGCAATGGGGATGAGGCCGTGAAGCTCGTTCATGAGCACAATCCGGATATATGCCTGATGGATATTGAGATGCCAGGGAAGAGCGGGTTGGATGCTGCTGAGGAACTGAAGGGCGCAGGCTGCAAGGTTGTGATCCTGACGACCTTTGCCCGTCCGGGATATTTCGAGAGAGCCGTGAAGGCAGGCGCGAATGGATATTTGCTCAAGGACAGCCCGAGCGAGGAACTGGCAGATTCAATCCGCAGCATTATGGCAGGCAGACGGATCTATGCTTCTGAACTGGTAGATGAAGCATACTCGGAAGAGAATCCGCTGACAGAGCGGGAGAAGGAAGTGCTTTGTCTGATTGCAGACGGCAAGAATACGAAGGAAATTGCCTCAGAGCTGTATATCACGACAGGAACCGTGCGCAACTATATTTCAGTTATTCTCGACAAGCTTAATGTGGGCAATCGCATTGAGGCGATTACGCGGTTTAAGGAGAAGGGCTGGTTCAAGTAAGGCTGGATATCGATAGAAATGGAGGAGTGCGCTCAATGCGCCACTCCTCTTTTTGTGAAACCATTGCATGACCTAAATAGTCTAATGATGGTGAATATTCGATTAAGGAGTGATTGGCAATGACAGTTACAAATCATACAACAGCAATTCCGAAGTTAGGTATAGGAGCGGTAATTCGCAATCACAATGACGAAATTCTGTTGGTCAAGCGCAACCGGAACCCGGAAAAAGGAACATGGAGCATTCCTGGCGGCAAGCTGGATATGTACGAATCCTTAGAGGAATGCGTTATCCGTGAGGTGAAAGAGGAAGTTAACCTTGATATAACGGTGACCCAATTGCTATGTACAGCGGAAACGATCCGTCCCGAAAATGATGAACACTGGGTGTCCCTCATCTACGATACGACAGTACAGGGAGGAGAAGCACGCAATAATGAGGCAGACGGAGCAATTGGGGATATGCGTTGGTTTTCCCTGGACGAGCTGCCCGAGCAATTGGCCTGCTTTACGAAGCCTGCAATAGATCGAATATTGGGAAAAGCTTGAGGCGTGAATCTAGTTTGGTTTAAGTGGAACGTGTGGGAATGAGCGGGGTGCAACATTTTCCGGGAAATAATGTGGCTGAGCGACAAAACCAAACAAAACTGCTAACAGCCACAGGATTCTTGTAACCTGTTGCTGTTGTTATTTATCAAGGAACGATTGCTAAGCTAACGAGCAGCGGAATTTTGAATACTCCAGAACGAAACAACTACTCACATTGTTGAAAATCGGTTGTTTGTAGGCAATTCCGCAAAATGATGACCATTGACACTGAGAATAGTGGAGGATAAAATTTACAGGATATCCTTACAGTTAGCCAGATGTATCAGGAGATTATGGAGCACGATTGCAAATTGATCCTCATCGTCTTAAGGGACTACGAATCGAGTATCGAGTTGTTCGTGAGGGAGGAGTCTCTAGAAGTTTTTGTGAGGTAGTCGGTAGTGAGTACGAATAAATAAAACCGAGAGAAGGGATACGATGACAAGTAGAAGATCCACATCGAACAAGATTGTCGGCCTAACGGCCTCGACGGGCTATCAGGTAGGGGTTCGAAGAACAATGTTGATCTCGCCAGAGCAAGCATGGGCGTACCTAACCTCTGCCGAAGGATTGAAGCTATGGATTGGAACCGTATCGCCCCTGTCCTTTAGCGTGGGAGAGACCTTTCGCTCTGTAGAAGGCATTTCCGGCCAATTCCGGGTCATCAAACCGTACCAGCAGCTCCGTTTACGATGGGCGAAGAAGGAGTGGTTGGAGCCGTCCACACTGCAAATTCGGCTGCTGTCCAATCAACCAGACAAAACAACGATCAGTTTCCACCAGGAAAATCTGGATCACCCGGTTACGCGTGAGCAGATGAAGCTGCACTGGGAAGACGTGTTGGCAGCTATTCGGGAGCTAAGCTCACAATCCTAATATGCCGATCAGTCCAAGCGATAGGATCCGCCAATCGCATATGCAGGTTAGGCCCTTTATTCCGTATTCCTCACTCGAAGAACATGCTGCTTTGCTCCTCATCTGCAATCGCTTGAATTTCCTCTGCTCCGATATTGATATAGATATAGCCTTCTTCCTCTTGCTTCTTCAAGGCGCGTTCCTTCGTAAACTTCGGACTTGCCTCTCCCGAATCCTCATCATAGACGAGCAGAATGCCATCTGTCTTGCGGAACAGCAGCTCGTCCCTTGCGATGAATTGCCATTTGCCACTGTAGGGAGCATTACTCACCGTGCCATAGTAATCGATTCCGTGCATAATTTCTTCGAAATAGGTTTGCTTCTCCTCGCTCCACTGTGCTTCAGGATTGGCGTACGCCGTAATAATGGAACATTTCAACTGCGGATATTGTTGTTTCAGCGAGATAGCAGCTTCGCAAGCCCATAAATCGACTCCATACTGGCCAGGTGTGATGACCCATTCTAATCCTTCTTCAATTAGCGGAATAAGGCGAGATTCTATCGCTTTGCGTATATAAGGAACTCCCTGATGCTTATTGTTATAAATGCCGAGTTCGTGAGCTCGGTAGCCGGTAACGAGTAGATTTTTCAATGTATGATTCCTCCGAGAATGTATCTATGTATATGATTATAAACGGTAGAACTAAAAATGATAAATATACAGAGAGTGGGACTAAATAGCTAGTTATTCATCAATTTGACACATGTTTTAGTTCTAAAATCCCTGTTACAGAGACGTATGAATTGGTTAATATGAGTAAGTATACTAACATTTAGGGGGAAAAAGTTTTGAAAAAATGGGTTGCACTATTGTTGGGGGCAATATTAGTAGTAAGCATGACGGCTTGTGGAGATAAAAAAGACGCTGCTGGAGCAAACAGCTCTTCTACAGCACAGACGACAACTGAGACAGAGAAAAAGGATGTTCAGGTTCCATCTGTCGATGAACTTATTCAAAAATCAATTGATGCAAGCAAGTCGCTCAAGAATTTCTCTATGGACAGCCAAGTGAAACAGGATCTTACAATTAGCCAAGGTGAACAGAAGCAAGAGCAAAATACGGAAATAAAACTGAAAAGCGACATGACTAAAGAGCCTTTCAATCTGTATCAAGAAATGACAATGAACGTAGCGGGTCAAGGTGAGCAAAAAGTCGTTCAGTATATTTCGAAGGACGGCATTTATTCACAAGTGAACGGGCAATGGACGAAGATGCCGGATGACATGAAGGCACAAATTCTTGAAGGTGCGGAGAAAGGGGCAAGCCCAGAGCAGTCCCTGGAACGCTTCAAATCGATAGCGAAAGATTCGAAGGTATCCGAAGAAGGTACTAACTATATCTTGACGGCGGACTTGTCCGGTGACGGGATGAAGGAACTGGCGAAGTCGTTGATGACCCAATCTGGTTCTAACAGTAATCCTCAAATGGAAGCAATGATTGAGCAAATGAAGATTAAAAGCATTAAGATGAAGTTTGGTGTCAACAAGGAGTCGTATCAGCCAACAATATCCGATGTCGACATGTCTATGGAAGTAGAAGAGCAAGGTCAGAAAGTTGAACTCAATATGGTTATGACAAGCACATTCTCGAAGCATAACGAGATTGGCGAAATCAAGGTGCCACAAGAAGTATTGGACAGCGCTAAGTAATCGCAATGTATAGCCTAGACCGTCGAATCTACGGATTTGGCGGTTTTTTTATGGCATTAATAGTTCTATTCTACTAATTTCTGTTTCGGAATAGGGCTACGTTCACTTTGTCTGTCTATCGATATTGGTTACTATGAGGGAGCATACTAATTTTGGGAGGCAGACGGTTTTGAAGAAGTGGACGGCAGCACTCGTAGCGATCATGGTAGTACTAGGCATTACAGCATGCGGCAACGCAACACCTACGGCAGGAGAATTGATTCAAAAGGCTACGGATGCGGATAAAACATTGAAGAGCTATTCAATGGATGTCCATGTTGAGCAAGTGAATGGGATTCAAGGCGACAGCAGCAAAGAAGAAAAATCGGATATTAAAATCAAAACTGACTTTACAAAGGAACCGCTTGGTTTCTATCAAGATACGTCAATTGTGTCAGACCAAACGAACCAAACGATTAAACAATACTTCACCAAAGAAGGAGCATACTCTCAGGTCAATGGCGAATGGGCGAAAGTTCCGGATGAGTTGAAGAGCCAGTGGGAAACGAACATTAAAAGCCAAATGAGCTTGACGCAAAATCTCGATAAATTCAAGCCGTTAGAGAAAGATTCGAAGATTACCGTGGAAGGTAACGAATACATCATGACTACGGATATGTCTGGCGATAAAGGCAAGGAGTTGGCGAAGACGCTGTTGTCCGAGTCATCCGGTGAAGAAGCTGCGGAAGCGCTTGGCAAGATGAATGTTAAGACGCTTACCATGACATATGGTGTGAATAAAGAAACCTACTTCCCGACGAAGAGCGGCTTTACACTTGTGCTCGAAGGGGAAGAGAACGGACAGAAGATTTCGATCAGCATGAAGGTGACGAGCACGATTACTAAGCATAACGAAGTGGCCGAAATCAAAGTGCCGAAGGATGTTATCGACAACGCTCAATAGGATACGATTTCGATTGTCGAGACCATATTTCTAAGGCTATTTCCATTGGATTCAGTTAGATTGAAGACAAACTCCCGTGATATCTATACCGCGGGAGTTCTTTATGTTTTTTGTCCATAGTTCAATACGAAATTATCAGATACCATTAAGACTGCGCTCGAATTTTAGTTAGAATCACATTGGCCGCTTCTACTGCACCACCAGCATTCTGAAAAGTTTCTGACAGTTTTTGCGCATTTTCCTGATATGTCCGATTCGTCAACACCTCAGATACCGCTGCTGCCAAATATTTTGGCTTCTTTCCTTTCAATTTTAAACCTGCACCCAGTTCTGCAACCCGATCAGCCACTAATCCTTGTTCGCTATGTTGCGGAAATAAAACCATTGGAACTTCAAAATACAGGCTTTCATTCACACTATTCATGCCGCAATGGGTAATAAATACATCGGCTGTTTGCAATACCGATATTTGATCCACGACGTTATTCACTGTAAGATTTCTTGGTATGTTGCCAAGAGAAGCAATCTCCGTTTTTTCACCAACTGACATCACAACATCATAGTCCGTATCTGCAAATGCCTGAATAACTTTTTGGTAAAAATCTTGATTTTGATTCAGTATAGTCCCAAGTGAAATGTAGATTAGTTTTCTATCTTTTTTATTAATCTGTATCGACGGAGACTGTCTGATGGATGGTCCGACAAAAGCATATCGCTCAGAAAACGTATCCGCCATCGGCTGGAATTCTTTCGAGGTATAGACAATGGTGTCTGTTTCATTATTATTTTGAACAATCGATACAAAATTCTCAATTTCATACCCATGATTCTTTAACAACTGAATTTTTCTGTTCATTCGGGGCAAACCCACGATCATTCTCCATACATCGATGAAACCACGCTTCATCAGTTTCGCGGTGTACTGATTAAAAGCAAAGGTAGTAGTCGAACAAACATATGGAATTTCTAGTTTTTTAGCAAATAATTTTCCCCAAAAGCATATAGAGTCAGATACAATACAATCCGGCTGAATTTCCCTTAATTCCTGACATACCTTCTCATCCAAAGCAATGGTCGTATCGGCAACCATCTCAATTAATGCTGTAAAATCTTTGCCAACCTTGCGATCCAATTCCTTTTGTGAAAGCTGGGGCAAGAACTCATCACAAGCAATGAATGCAGCACCAGCACCTTCTATTTTCCCCTGAAATTCTAGAAAGGAATAGTACCAAACTTGATGGCCTCTATTGACTAATTCGGCTACCACCGGAATGGTTGGATTGGTGTGACCATGTGCGGGTATCGAAAAAAATACAATTTTGCTCATTCTGATTCATCTACCTCCCGCTCAGCTTTTTGGATCATCTCTACAAATTCCATGAAATGATTGCTTTTTAAGAGGGCAATCCCTTTTGTTGCATCTTCCCCCAAGACAATCAGCTTATCACCAGCTTGTATCTGATACATTTCGCGTGCCTGTTTGGGAATTACAATCTGTCCCCGATCTCCTACCTTCACAACACCAAAGAACTGCTTCCCCGTGGGAACGAGCTGATTCGCCGCTTCTTCACTCATATCACGGGATAATTGATCCAGGGTTACTTGAAAAAGTTCAGCGAGTATCTTGCATTTAAAAATATCGGGCAAGGCATCCCCGTTTTCCCACTTTGCTACGGTCTGTCGTGATACGTTTACCTTCTCAGCTAATTGCTCCTGACTGAATTTATGCTTTTTACGCAAAACGCGAATATTCATACCAATCATATTTTTCATCTCCATATACGTTCAATATACTGAAGAACCAAGGTGGAAATCTATCAACAGTTCGCAACATTTTATGTTAAGAATTGTGGCGAAGTACAAGTCATAGATGAAGCTAACGTCGATAACGCCGTATTCGATTGCGAACCAAAAGATCCTTAGGTACAAGCTCGTCGAAGGAGAACATGGTATTTGGGCAAGACGTCCTTCGCAACACATTTTCGCAATATATCCAATACTCCCGCACTGTTATTTGCCCATATTAAACCAAATTAATAGTGAATAACAACTGAGGACTTCTGTTAAAGAACAAGACTGTCGACAGTCTTGCTGTATCCATTAGATACAGCTTATTGTATCGATGATGTCTAAATGCTTCTATTTTATTGAAGTAATAGGTTTTAACTTACTGTTCCCTTCTTTATAAATTGGCTAACATGAGTGATATATATTATTTTAGGGGGCTGTATTTTGAAAAAACGGATAACCATACTACTAGCATTCTTATCATTACTAGGGATAACGGCATGTGGTAACACGATGCCGACAGTCGATGAAGTATTGCAGAAAGCAATTGAAGCGGAGAAAAGTTTAAAGAGCTTCTCCTTGGATACCAATCAAATAGAGACAATCAAAGCAGATCAAAAAATAGAAGCATCAAAGCTAACTAAAATAAGATTTGATTATACGAAAGAACCGATCGGCTTATATATCGAAAATTCGATGCAGTCTAATGAAGTGAATCTAACATTCAAAAAGTACGAAACGAATGGAGGATCATATTTTCTTCAATATGATGGTCAATGGAGAAAGTTGCCGGATGGTTCGATGAATCCAACTCAAATACAGAGAGATATGGATATAAGCGAACTTTTTAGAAAGATCAAGATGTATGCAAATGAAGCGAACATTATTTCCGAAGGCAATGATTATATTGTGACAGTGAGTTTGGAAAATGAAAAAGCTAAGGAGGCAGAACTTTTTTTATGGTCAGAGTCATCAAGTCAGGAAGAGAAAGTAGTAGAGAGGGAAAAATCAGAGCGGAAGGGTGATGAGCAAATCGTACTCGATTTAAAGAACATATCACTAAAATATCGAATAAGTAAGGATAATTATTTTCTTCGTAGTACCACTGTTGAAAATACCAAGTCAGGAGAAAAATTTGGACGGAAAATCGAGCATCATATTATCAGCAACTCTATATACACTAGACACAATGAGGTTCCTCAAATTAATGTGCCACAACATATACAGGACAGTGCTCAATAAGTTTTTAACCTCTACTGGCCGATTCCTTACCCAATATGGGCACGGCGGTTTTGCATATTCTTGACAGGACGAGCTATGATCGTGTATGATTTTCCTCGTAATACCATTTTATGATGATGAGGATTAGAAAGGGGATGGCGGTATTGTCAACTGTTCTTCAACGGAAATTGGCTTAAGACGGGAGAAGTCTGCCCATTTTTAGCTTAATGCCAATCGAAGAACAGTGGATAAAGAACCGATTCCTTTTTTCATATACAAGTACGCGTTCATGAGCTTTGGGTGCAGAACCAAGCGGAACCAACAGACACGGTCCGTTCATATTGGTCTGCAGCACTAAGGATAAATTGAACTACCTATTATGGGCTATTTGTATAGGGCAAGGCGATTCGTTCGCCTTGCCCTTTTTTGCATACACACAAGCAAATACTTTCTTTATGAAGCTGTTCTCTCGCTTGGCGTTGAGCATCATTTACGCACATGCAAAGGAGAGAATGACATGAGTATGTTATCTGTAGAAGAAGTAACCCATTTTTATGGAGATAAACGAGTATTTCTCGATATTAGCTTTCGCTTGCTACCGGGGGAGCATGCCGGAATTGTAGGCAGCAACGGAGCGGGCAAGTCAACATTGCTGCGCATCCTGTCCGGTGAGCTATTGCCGGATGCAGGGAAGGTGGAGTGGCTGCCTCATGTGAAGGTAGGTTATTTGCAGCAGCATATTGATCTGCAGCCTGGGATGACCGTGCTCGATTATTTGCGCGGGGCATTTGGTCACCTCTATGCCATGGAACAGAATTTGATGGAGCTGGCACACAAGATGGCCGAAGATGCTGACAATCTGGAGTTATGGCTTGCCAAGTATGGGGAGCTTCAGCATCGACTGGAGCATTCGGGATTTTATGAGATTGAAGTGAAGCTGGAACAGATCGCAGCAGGCTTAGGGCTGCTTGATATTGGTCTGGATCGGGATGTCGAGAAGCTGAGCGGAGGTCAACGCACGAAGCTGCTTCTAGGAAGATTGCTCTTGGAAGAGCCCCATGTTCTCCTGCTGGATGAACCGACGAACTATTTGGATGAGGTGCACATTGATTGGCTGAAGGGCTATTTGAAGGGGTATAAGCAAGCCTTCTTGGTCATTTCCCATGATAATTCTTTCTTAAATGAAATTGCCACGTCGATCTTTCATGTCGAGCACCAGAATATTAAGCGTTATGTAGGCAACTACGAGGCATTCCGCAGTGTATACGAGCTTAATAATTTGCAGCAGCACGAAGCGTATAGCCGACAACAGAAGGAAATTGCCAGACTCGAAGATTTTGTCCAGAAAAATAAGATTCGCAAGGCGAAGCAGGCCAAGAGCCGCGAGAAGATGCTGGAACGCATGACGCGGATTGATCGACCAACTTCTGGTGCGAAGCCGCGATTTTCTTTCCAAGTTCATGTGGAGCCTGAAGGTAGAATTATGAGGGCTGAACAGTTACAAATCGGCTATGCGAAGCCGCTATGCTCGCCTCTGAATCTGTTGATGAAACGAGGAGAGAAGATTGCGATTGTCGGTCATAATGGGGTTGGCAAGACAACGCTGCTTAAGACGCTGCTTGGAGAATTAACCCCATTGCATGGCAATGTTCGTCAAGGAGAGCGGGTGAAGGTCGCTTATTTTGCTCAAGAGCTGTTCGTATCCGACGATTCCGCGCTTGATCAATTATGCGCATTCCGTACAGACATGACACATCAGCAGATACGCAAGCTGCTTGCGATGACTGGGTTGACGGAGGAGCATATTCGGCAGCCGCTCAGCTCGCTAAGCGGCGGAGAGCAGGCTAAGGTGCGATTATGCGAATTGATGCTGACGGACAGCAATGTGCTCGTGTTGGATGAACCGACGAATCACTTGGATACACGGGCGAAGGAGGCTCTTATAGAGGCGCTGCGCAGCTACACTGGTTCAGTGCTGCTGGTATCTCATGAGCCCGACTTTTATGCAGATTGGGTTACACAGGTGTGGTCATTGAAATAAAGGATGCTTCGTTTGCGGCTTGACCATAGTAGGGAGATTGCAGAAAGCTGCGGTCTCCCTTCTTTTCTTGGAAGCAAGAGAACATTCTTACTATTCATATTTTTTAACTGTGATATAATGTTGGTTAAAATAGGAAGGCGAGGTTATATGAATGCCACTTGAAACATTTACTGCTTCTGCACATCTGCAAGAGGGAATGGTTGTAAAGGCGAGATCACGGAATTTCGAGATTACGATTGACGAGCCGAAATCGCTGGGCGGTACGGATACGGCAATGAATCCGGTTGAAGTCGTACTGTGTGCGTTAGGCGCCTGCCAGTCCATCGTGGCAAGAGCATATGCCCGTAAATTCAATATTCAGCTGGAGCAATTTTGGGTGGAGCTTGAGGGGGATTTGGATACAGATGGCTTCATGAACAAATCTGACGTGCGCCGAGGCTATTCTGAAATTCGCTACAACATCCATGTGAAGAGCAATGCTTCCTATGAGCAGATCGAACAATTCGTGCAGTTCATTGAGCGTACATGTCCGGTTGGGGATACGATTAGTGCTCCTGTTCGACTTGTATTGAATGGCATTATTTTGGAACAGGACTCTCCGCAGGTCACTTCATAACGTAGGAGATGCACCGTAATCTTAATTGCGCCCTGTACAGTAGGGATGATTCCACCTATGATGGAATAGAGACTACGACATGGAGGCAATTCAGATGAGCAATTCAATTCGACTGCATGAAAATTTTGAACATGAACAATTGAACACGAACTTGATGTGGTACTCGCCGCCTCGAGCGTGGGAGATCAATCAAGAATCTGCAAAACTCATTGTTCGCACCGCCAAAGAAACCGATTACTGGCAAAAGACACATTATGGCTTTGAAGTCGATAACGGACATTTTCTATACACAGAAATTGAGGGGAACTTTAGGCTGACGACCAAGGTATATTCCTATCCTGTCCACCGTTATGACCAAGCGGGCTTAATGGTTAGATACTCGCCGGACACTTGGCTCAAAACATCTATAGAATATATTCCGGATGCCAGCAATAAGCTCGGCGCAGTCGTCACGAACCATGGGTATTCCGATTGGTCGACACAAGAAGTGGATAATGGGGATGCTCCGGTCTACTTCCGTATTTCCCGAATTGGCAACGACTTTTATGTCGATTACTCGCTGGATGGTTCCGCTTGGAAGCAGCTTCGCATGACACATTTGTTCGAGCAGGAGTCGAAGCCCATTCAAGTGGGCGTCTATGCATGCAGTCCGCAAGGTGAAGGGTATGAGGCACATTTTGATTACATAACGATTGAAGAACTATCGGATGATCGAACTCAAGTGTATAAGTAATGGGATTGCTTCAGAAACAGAGTTTATCTTGAAACTCGACCTTTAAATGGTCAATGTGGGGCCCTTCTCAATAAGGGCCTCTTTAGCGTTTGCGCATTTTGGATACTTCTCGAACCTAGGAACTATCTCAAGTTCGGCAAAAGGATGCACTCCGATCAACCCATCAAGCAATCGATATTCACATGTGACGTGTGTACGTTACCCCCTATTCTTCGCTACAATCCATCGTTTTCGGTGATGGAATTCTGCTCTGCCATACTAGTTTCTGTATGTTCCGCCCAGATTAAGTTGAATGCAGGGGCGTTTTCGTGCATAGTAGAGGATGAGGACAGTACGGAACTACTACAATAGAATGGGGAGCAATCTTGAAAACGTTCAAAAAAGTCTATATAGAGCTTACCAGTGTATGCAACTTGGCTTGTACGTTCTGTCCGCCGACAGAACGCAAAGCGAACTTCATGAAGCTGGATGCATTCAATCATATTCTAGATGAGATTAAGCCGCATACGAATCATATTTATTTGCATGTCAAAGGAGAGCCCTTGCTCCATCCGAAGATCGATGAACTATTAGACGCAGCCCATGAGAAGGGCTTCAAGGTCAACATTACAACGAACGGTACACTTATACGCAAGAACAAGCATAAGCTGCTTGGCAAGCCGGCGCTGCGCCAGATGAACTTCTCACTTCACAGCTTCGATGGTCATATTGGCTCGGAGAACCGCGATAAGTATCTTGCTGATATTTTGGAATTCGTACGTGAAGCTGAAGAGCATAAGGTAATCTTCTCGTTCCGACTATGGAATTTGACGCAGGATAATAAGACGAATATGGAACGCAATCGCAACCGCGAGACGCTTGAAATTATTGAAAAAGAATTCAATTTGGACTACCGAATTGAAGAAAAAATTATCCCGGGCAGTGGTGTTAAAATCGCGGATCGTGTTTATTTGAATCAAGACCATGAATTTGAATGGCCAAGCTTGAGCGCTCCGGAGGATGAGGGTAAAGGCTTCTGCCATGCGCTTCGTTCCCAAGCAGCGATACTCGTGGACGGAACCGTTGTACCGTGCTGCTTGGATGGCGAAGGAGTTATTAATCTCGGCAATGTGAACCGTGACTCATTCTCGGAGATTGTTGAAAGTGAGCGAGCGAACAACTTGTTCTACGGATTCTCCCGCAGAGAAGCTGTGGAGGAACTGTGCCGCAAGTGCGGGTATCGCAAGCGGTTCGGCACATAGCAGAATGAAGTTAATTTGAGCGACAGGAGCGCATGAAGGTAGGTAGTCCATGCCCTTCTCTCGAAATAAGTTGAAAGTTGAAGTCCTTACCATCCTCGCAAGGGTGATAAGGGCTTATTTGTTTTAGTATTGTTGCGATGCTCTAATTAAGGAGGAATATATTTCAAGGGTTTATCAAAATTTTTCCATGTTGTAAAATGTTGATATATAAACAACAGGAGATTTTTATCCGTAGAATCTATCCCTTCAAAAATTCTTCAGAACTCATTAAGAACTCATTCAGAGCAAACTCCCTATGATCCCAAGACATGTTGGATATGATAATAACAACCAAGGATACGAGCGAAAGGGAGACGTCAAATGAGTGTGAACATGATTCGGGAAAAGCTACTGTTCTTAAATACATTTTTTCGAACGCCCAAACAGATAGGGAGCATTACGCCAAGCTCACGATTTCTCGCGCAGCGCATGATGGATGCTGTGGACTGGCAAGAGGTGCAGCATGTTGCCGAATTAGGCGCAGGAACAGGGGCGATTACGAGATTTATCGATACGTTTAAGCGGGATACGGCCAGAGTCATCTTGTTCGAGAAGGATCCTTTGTTGCTGGAGCGATTGCAGGACAACTATCCCGAATACGCTGCTTATCCGGATGCTGGTGAATTAGGCAAGATATTGGGGGATGAGAGCAGGGAGAAGCTGGATTGTGTGCTGAGCGGGCTGCCATTCTTCAACTTTCCGCAACAGTTGCGTGATCATCTGATCGAGGAAATTTTTGCATCGCTTAAGCCGGGAGGTTTATTCGTTGCCTTTCAATACTCTCAACAAATGAAGCCGCATTTGGCTCGCTATTTTGATATCGAGAATATTCATTTTGTGTTTCTGAATGTTCCACCAGCCTTTGTATATGTATGTCGGAAAGGGAGCGGGTTACAGTAATCGGGTATTCGGCCTTCGACTCTCGATCCCTTTAGCAGTTGAATTTCATTTCTTTTTTAATTGGATTGTTCATACACTTCTCTTAAGCTGTATACTTGCTCTACAGAAAGGAGAGTAAGGATGGGATGAGTCAACGGATATTAGTAACAGATGATGATACGGACATACGAGATGTGCTCCGCATTTACTTGCACAATGAAGGCTATACCGTGTTCGAGGCAGTAGATGGAGTTCAAGCATTGGAGCTGATACAGCAAGAAACCATTGATCTTATAATTCTTGACGTGATGATGCCGAATATGGATGGTATGCAGGCATGCATGGCCATTCGTCAACATACGAAGGTGCCGATTATCATGCTCTCCGCCAAAGGAGAGAGTCTGGATAAGATCACTGGACTTCATACAGGTGCGGATGATTATATCGCCAAGCCATTTCATCCGATGGAGCTTCTGGCGAGGGTGAAGGCTCAATTGCGCAGACAATCCTTCGCGGGACAAGAAGAACGCAACATACAGGTGCCCCCGATTTCAGATGAATCGTTTATCGAAATAAAGGATTTATGCATATATCCGGAACGGCATCTCGTTATTGTCCGAGGGAAGGAAGTGCTGCTCACCCCTACTGAATTCTCGATATTGGAGCGGCTGGCACGGCGGCGGGGACATGTATTCAGCATTGATAAGCTTATTGAACTGGTCTGGAAGGAAGACAAATTTATCACAGACAATACGGTGATGGTGCACATCCGCAATATTCGAGAAAAAATCGAAGAGAATCCTAGAGAGCCTCAATATATTAAGACCGTATGGGGAGTGGGGTATCGGATTGAGTAGAAGGATATGGTCGATGCTGCATGGGAAGCATAACATCCGAGGACGTTTGTTCTGGTTTGCGCTTCTCAGCTTGTTTTGTACCTTTATTACAATGGCGCTCATGGATACGGTATCGTCCTATTTAATAGGTCACGGTGTCAGTCCATTAGTGTTTCTATTTCTATACCTTGCATACTTCTTTCTCTTTACACGCGGTTTACTACGAGATTTGAAGAGATTGACAGAGGGGATCATGTCTATTGCCGAGGGGGATCTGCAATCCCGTGTAACCTTGGATAGACAGGATGAACTCGGTATTATCGCAGATTCTATTAACCATATGGCGGAACAGTTGCAGCGGATGATAGAGAAGGAGCGTCTTACCGAGCAGATGAAGATGGAGCTTATTACAAATGTCTCGCATGATTTACGCACACCGCTGACGAGTCTGATTGGATACTTGAACTTGTTGCAACAAGAGGAGGCAGCAAGCAAGGAAGAGCAGCTGCGCTACCTTCACAATGCATGCCGGAAGACAGAACAGCTTAGCCAGCTGATCAATGATTTGTTCGAATATACAAGACTAGCTGACAATCGAGTGGAGATCGAGCGCTCTCGTCTTGATTTGAGCGGACTGTTGCGCCAATTGCTTGTTGAATTTGAACCGTTGGCAAGAGAGGCGTCGCTCACGATTCGGCTTGTCCATGCCTCCCAACGTGTGATAATGATAATGGCAGATGCAGAGCTGCTTGTTCGAGCCATGGATAACTTGCTAATGAATGCGTACAAGTTCTCAGTAAGGCCCGGAGAAATTACGGTGCGGCTCTGGGAGCAGAATGATACAGTATGGCTGGAAATAGAGAACTGGGGGCAGCCTATTACGAAGGAACAGGAGCAGCGATTGTTCGAGCGGTTCTATAAGGCGGAAGCCTCTCGTAACGATCAACACGATAGCCCCGGGGCGGGTCTCGGCCTATCTATTGCCTATCATATTGCAAGACTGCATCGTGGTCAGCTCAGCATGACGCATGAGGAGGGGAAATTCACGTTCCGTCTGGAGCTCCCGCTGGACGAACAGTAACAATGAATAAGTCTGGCCCCCCCTATACCATGAGGTCAATAGAATAGAACTAGTAGAAGAGAGTACATTTCCAGTTCATTTGGGAATGTGCTTTTTTATGATGTGAAGGGGAAGATGATCACCCAAGCAAGCAACAATCATAGAAGCAATCTATTTGATGGATAAAATAACCATAAAAGGATTGCATCGTCTTCACATTGCAGGAATGATATGGTATCACTAGCATATGGATCGCGAGAGAATCACTCAGGAGGAAATTATGAATCTAGTACTGCATATGGTGAAGTCACTATGCCTCAGCTTTTTTGCATTGATCATGATAATGCTCATTGTCCTATTTCCACGCAAGCTGGACATAGGCATGGAAGGCTATAAGATGACAGCGACGTATCAGTTCAGCTGGTCGCAGTATGCCGAGAACATCACAGGATTTATACGCGGTATCTTTGTTGACAATACCTTAGGCGTAACTCGTTACGGGGAAGCTGTAGGTTCTGAGGTGCTGACAGTGATGGGGAACAGCCTAACTATTATTGTGATTGGCTTTCTATTAAGTTTTATATTGGGCTTGTTGAAAGGGATTGCTGACTATAAGCTGTCCAAGTCGAAGTGGAATGTGATCGGGAACGGAACGACTTGGTTGTTTCAATCGGTGCCTGACTTCATGGTCGTGCTGCTCATTCAATGGTTTGTTATTCGATACATGCCGTTTATTCATTTCTTTGAGCAAAAAGAATGGTATGCCTTCCTCATTCCATCTGTACTTGTATCCGTATATCCGGCTATGTATATTGCACGAATTACGAGCGCTGCAATTGCGGCGCAGGAAGGACAGATGTACATTCAGGTTGCTAAAGCGAAGGGAGTGGCGCAGCGAATGATTTTGTTCAAGCACGTTGGCCGCAACAGTATGGGAACGATTTTGTCCCACCTGCCTTCCTTGTTCGGATACACCCTGTCTAATTTACTAATGGTTGAATACTTAATGAGTTATCCTGGTGCAGCTCACCGTTTGTTCCAAGCGATTGATTATGATACTAGCTTCGGATCGGGAGTGAATTATGAGCCGGGTGTCATTATCGGGATTGCTTGCTGTTTTACGATTATGGTGGTGCTAGTTCAGTGGATTGCCTTGCTGGCCAAGCGTTCCATTGCGCCGACATCGAGATAAAGGAGTGTCCTCATTGAAAAACTACACACTATGGATCGGTGGGGCAATGCTCGCCTTGGTTTTATTTGTGATGTACCTTGGTCCAGAATTGCCGTTCATAGACAAGTCGCTTACACCCGAAAAGCATAGATGGTCAGAGCAGGGCAAGCTCATGCTGCCTCCCTACAAAGCTTCGGATCTGAACTGGATTGGCTCGGATAAGAAAGGCGTCGACAACTTGAGCAAGCTCGTGGTAGGAACCAAGGAGACGGTCTATATCGTCTTCTTCATTGCTCTGCTGCGCTATATAATTGCAGTGCCATTAGGCGTGCTCGCGTATAAGCAGAAGGGAGTTGCTCATTGGCTGGTAACAAGCTTGAATCAGATATTCACGTTTCTGCCTGTTATTTTCTCAGCTATTCTATTACTGAGTATGCCGTTCATCCAATATTCGAGCAATCGTATTCTATGGGTAATCCCAATTCTCGCTTTGCTTGAGGTGGGGCGAGTGGCACATATTGTGCAGCAGCAAGCGAACCATATCTCGCACGAATTATTTGTAGAAGCAGGAGAGTCGCTTGGATTAAGTGGATGGCGCCTGGTTCGAAATTATTATATGCCGTCGCTTGTACCGGAGATCGTCATTAATTTTTGCATTGATTTGGGCAAGGTCATGCTGCTTATTGGACAATTAGGTGTGTTGAGTATTTTCTTGACGCACAATTGGGCCGAGGTTGATTACTTCACCATGAAATTTGTGAATACAAGCACCAACTGGGTGTCCTTGCTTGCGGAGACGCGCGCGGATATATATTTAAGCAAGTTCACTTTCGTATTTTATCCCGCGCTCGCTATTTTGTTCACAGTGCTCACCTTCAATCTATTGGGAGAGGGCTTACGACGCCACTTCAACCGCCGTATGGGGTCGTACCTATAGACGTCGTGATTCAGGCAGACCATCTCGGTTAGCATTACGTTCACCATTAATGGAGAAAATTTCGCCCTGTTGGGAGCTTCACTAAAAAGCTGGATGATTAGGTGATTCATATAGGAAAACGAAGCATCTCGCTATGAAGAGTAGATTATCTTTATGGAAAATTTCTTGATTTCTCCACTAACAAAGCTCGATGCGACTGCATCGGGCTTTTCCCTTGTATATAGGGTGGAGCTTGTATGAGGGGGAATTTTGATTCCCGTGATACAAATCCATGGTGTTCTTCGTTACAGTACATAGAGAGGGAGTGAATGGGTTGGATGCGTTTATGCGACTATATGACCTTTATTTCGACGATATATACCGATTTGTGCTGTTCCGCGTGGGCAACCGCTGGGATGCGGATGATTTGGTGAGTGATATTTTCCGCAAGGTGCTGGAGCAGATGGTACGGCAAGGTGGAGTGAGCTTGGTATATGAACGGGCATGGCTGTTCACAATCGCACAGAATCGGATTATTGATCACTATCGGAAGAAGACGGAGAAGACATTGTACGGTACGAATCCAGAGCATGGCGGCTACGATCAAATTCCAGACATGTTCAACATTGCCGCTGTCCACAATGATTGTTTGCAGGAAGCACTTATGCAGCTGGAGCATGAGGAGCGGGAGATGGTTCATCTCAAATATATGATTGGCTTTGCCTATCGAGAAATCAGTCAAGTGATGGGTCGAACAGAGGCGTGGCTGCGCAACCGTGTTCACCGGATCAAGAAGAAGATGGCGGTTGAGCTGAAGCAGTGCATGGAGGAGGTATAACCATGTTTGAACGAAATCCGAGGTGGGGGGAGCAGTTAAAGCAGGTTCATGAACAGCTTCCCGTTAACGAACCCTTAAAAGCAGAGCTGCGCCGCAAGCTGGAACAGGAAGGGAAAGAGCTTCAGCGAAACATAGGATCGAGGAAATCATTCCAGCGCAGCAAAGCAAGGCGTTACTGGATATGGGGAGTAGCTGCTGCTTTAGTAACCGGAGTTGTGCTGGGTTGGAGTATGCTTTTCGAACCGAAAGTACCGCGTGTGCTAGCGGCGGATCTGCAATTGGAGCCTCAATTCAATTCTTCTAAAAATTTGGGGAAGGATCTGAGCATATCCACAGCCATTCATGGAGATATAACCTACCAAGCGATTCCGGGATATGGGGTGTACCGACAGCAAAACTTATCCTATGAACGGATTATCCCTGGAAATGCAACAATTCTGTCTATTTCTCCAAGCGGGAAGCAGCTTGCTTATGTCATGAATGAAGATATCATTGTGATGGATGTAGCGACGAAACAGACACGAAGTCCAGTGGAATTCTCGTCTAAATCCGTTCAGATTACTGGACTTGCTTGGTCTGAAGATGAGAGTCGACTTGTCTATGTAACTGAGGAAGCAAACGCGAATGCAATATGGGAAATAGATTTGTCCTCCAACGAGAAGCACTATGTGACGAAAGGAACTTCTCCGTCTTATATCCGGAATAAAGATCAGCTCATGTTCGAGAACGAAGGCCGCATTTATACGCGTAATTTGGATTCTGGCAAGGAAGAGCTATGGGCACAGGGGCGCTCGCCAGTTGTTTCTCCGGACGGTAAATATGTGATGTATATTCGAACAGGCGAGCCAATGAATATGGAGGATGTATGGCTGGCCGATTTGGATCGTTCATCTAAGCAGCAAATAACGAGAAATGAGCTTATTGACGGCTGGGAGAAAGGCAAACCGAAGGATGGAACGAAGCAGCCCTATTTCCAACTGGCAGGCTTGACGTGGAATACCAGCAGCAATGAGGTCGCGATGTATCAAGTTGTCACAACCAATGTAACTCGTTACGAATTAGTTCGGTATTCCTTGTCATCCAAGAAGTTGAAGCCGGAGGAAGTGGTAGGCAAGGCGATTGAAGGATTAATATATCGGGATGAACGATATGCTCAGAGCTTCTTCAGTTATGATCCAGGTTACTTGAAGGGAACATCGCCAAGTCAGGTGAATTATCAAATATTAAAGATATCGTTGGACTCTAACGGGACAGCTACAGTGGTATCTACAATAGAGTATTCATATCAGGAGCCTTACTATCGTGTTGATACGGTGCAATTCACTTTGACGAAAGGCGAGCGTGGTTACTTGATAGGTAACATGAAGGAGCTTGATACGGTATGTGTGTCTGAATGGGGAGAAGAAGTCGTTACAACGACGCCTGACGATCAGCGTGGAGAGTTCATATTCAAGTTGGATCAGTTGCCTATAGATGACGGATGGACGAATGGGAAATTTGGAAGTCTCGTCTACCGGGAATCGGAGGATGGCAGACAGATATGGTTTACAATTATGCAGAAGCACAAGCAAGGGGATGGAGAGCAGTCAAGGCTGCGCCTTATGCGCTATGATTGGGATGAGAAGAGCTTCCACAAGCTTGGGGTATTGAAAAATATGGACCGTTCTTCCCTTATGATTATCGATCCGAGCAGGGCATGGGCAGCGGTCCAGACATCCCAACTTACTTCAACCCAATCCTATCGGTATGATATTGCAATTTTAGGTTTACATCGTGAAGATGCTGCACCAATCTACTTGTCTTCGAAGCTGAATAGCAGTAATCCGAATTATATGAATATGAATACCCGTATGTGGAAGGGAAGCAAGCTTAGCTTCTTCGTAGAGTGGGAAGAGCAGGATATCTTCATGACATACGATGTTCATAAATAGAGTGGGGAAATGCATTGCTCCGATTGGATATTTGCTTTAGATTATAGAATTATAGACAAAGAAAAATATCCCAATCACAACGAGATGATTGCTTAATGGAGGGTGCCGGAGAGATGAGTGTGAAGGCCATCTTGCTAGGAGCAGGAGTGCGAGGAGCAGATGTATACGCACAGCATGCTTTGCAATTCCCAGAGGAATTAGAAATTGTCGCGGTTGCCGAACCGGACGAGGAGAGGCGGGCGGTGTTCGCGCGCGAGCATCATATTCAGGCGGAATATGTATTTTCGGATTGGAAGGAAGCACTGCAAGGGGCATGCTATGCGGATGCGGTGATGATCTGCACGCAGGATCGCATGCATTACGAAGCGACGATGATGGCACTGGAGCAGGGCTATCACGTATTGTTGGAGAAGCCGATCTCGCCTTCGCCTGAGGAATGCGTCGAGATTGAGGCAGCTGCGAGACGGTGCAACCGGATCGTTCTTGTATGCTATGTGCTGCGCTACACACCATTCTGGTCCTCTATCAAGCAGGTGATCGATGCAGGCAGCATCGGGAGGATCGTGAATATTCAGTTATGTGAAAATATAGGCTTCGCTCACATGGCCCACAGTTATGTACGTGGCCATTGGAGCAAGGCAAGCGAGTCTAGTCCGATGATATTAGCGAAGTCATGCCATGATTTAGATATTATTCTGTGGCTCATGCAGCAGGATTGCAGGCGGCTTACATCCTTCGGCTCGCTGTTCCATTTCAGGCGGGAGAATAAGCCGGCCGATGCGCCGCTCTATTGTACAGATGGCTGTCCGCACGTTAATGAATGCTGTTACGCAGATTTGAGATATTACTTGGGAGAAGGTCGTCGTCGTGCGCTGCATTTTACGAAGGATCCAACAGATGAGCATATTCGGGATGTGATTCGTGAGACGCCTTATGGGCGGTGTGTCTTCCAATGTGACAATGATGTCGTCGATCATCAGGTGGTCAATATGGAATTTCGCAACGGAGCTACGGCATCCTTTACCTTGTCAGCCTTCACGCATGACAGCTCGCGAATGGTGCAAATATCAGGAACGAGCGGGGAAATACGCGGTAACCTAGAGAAGCAGACATTCATAGTATATGATTTTGTTCATGATACTTCACAAGAGATGCATGTCCATGATGAGGGGCGCCAAGGTTGTTCGGTCATGATGCATGAATTTTGCCGTCTTGTATCGCAGCCGCATAATGGGAGCGACCTATCGGCTGTGCTGCGCGGCTCCGTGCAGAGCCACATGATGGCGTTCGCTGCCGAACGATCCCGATTGCATGGCGGAATGCCTATGGATATTCAGGAGCTGACGGGATATTATCAGCAGGTAGTCAGCAAGCCCTTGGCGGGTGCATGTTTAGGGCGGTAGTGTTCCAACGATCACTCGATAAAAAAGAAAAAGGGCTCACCGACGTATGTAAAAATTACGTTCGGTGCAGCCCCTTGTTATTGTAGAACGATGATTGTAACCTCTTCATAAGTCTTCCGCAACGTAAACCTGTAATTTCTGAGGATTACATGATTACAACTCTTTGCTTGTTCCTGCGGCCTTCACTGGAACGCGGTCACCACGCTGCGTCCAGAACGCCAACCCCATCGTTGCAAGCAGCAATATACCCGTGACCCAAAATACCATGTGGATGGAGAACACACCACTAATCGCTCCCCCAACGAGTGGGCCGAGCATTCCGCCAAATTGATTCGCGGTCTGATTCAAGCTGAAGGCGCGTCCACGGAAATCACTGTCTGTTGTCCGCACCACGAGTCCGTTCAATGCTGGGAACACAGCGCAGAAGAAGATGCCATATGTAAAGCGAATAATCGAGAACCACCATATATTTTGAAACGGAATTTGAGCGAGCGTACCGATACCGCCCGCGAGCAGGCCGATCAGAAGAACCTTCTGGAAGCCGATGCGGTCGGCAAGCTTACCCCATCTTGCTGCGAACAGAATACTTGCAACGCCAACAAGCGAGAACACAAATCCAGCTACTAATGAGGCGTCCTTCGCTGAATGCCCGATTTCTACAATGTAGAGGGGGAGAACAGGCTCTATCGTCATGACCGAGAATTGGGTCAATAGCGACAGCAGAAGTACGATCATGAACGGACGGTTTACAGATGCGATCCGAATGGTATTGACGATCGAACTGCTATCCTTCGTTGGAACGAAGTTCTCTTCTTTTACCCAGAAGATGACGAGCAATGTTGCAATCAAACACAAGATGCCTGCACATGCGAACGTCAGGCGGCTGTCGAACAGCTTCGATAAGATGCCGCCAAGGAGCGGTCCCATTATTGTACCGGTTGCGGTGGCGGTTGCCATCATCGACAAGGCATAGCCGACCTTTTTTTCAGGTGTACTGGTGCCAACAAGGGCAATCGATCCGGGGATGAAGCCTGTCAGCAGGCCTTGCAATATACGGATCGTTAATAGCTGGTACTGATTCGTAACGAAGGCTAGCATAATATAAGTTACGAATAGTACAATTCCGGCCCGGATAATCATTGGTTTGCGTCCATACTTGTCGCCAATCGCTCCCCAAAACGGAGAAGAAATGGCACCAGCGAAAAATACGCTGCTGAACAAAATCCCTGACCACAGCTCAATATGATCCTTTACACCAATTTGAATCAAGAAGAGCGGCAGGAATGGGACGACCATGGAAAAGCTTGATGAGACGATGAATGTACCAAACCATAGAATCCATAAATTTTTCTTCCATGTTTCCATTGGACTTTCACTCCTGTAGTTGTTTTCAGCAAGAGAGCGATTCCTTCGGAGTGTGTTGTTCCTAGAATCTCGTTTCTATTTGCCTACTTACTTTAGCAATAAACTATTATACACGACCCGCCTATGAAAAGCTTCCAACGTTTGCATATGCAAACTCGCTGTATCGTATGCGGTGACATGCCGAATGGACAGCATATCCTCTCATAATGGGCATATGATCGAAGAGTTGACGACTGAATAGGGGGGCGTATAGAAGGGACAGATTGTCTTCCTAACTTGAACCTATTCAACTGCTGTCTCCCGTAGGCGCCTAGCGGTATATCATCCAAGTGTCTATCACTGTCGGCAGCGAAAGAAGCAAAGAGAGCGCCCGCGTAATTTGCGGGCGCTCTACTTCGTAATGGTACAGTATACCTAGCGTTCGCGAATCACACTATAGACTACAAGCGAAGTGCGGCTAAATCGAAAGCAGGCACGAGACCTTCCTTCGCTGCGCGGCCAAGCAGTGCTTCCACTGCAGCATAGCCGTCTTCACCTAAGTTTCTAGTAAATTCATTCACGTACAGGTTAATATGGGCATCCGTTACTTCAGGCGACATCTCCTGTGCATGAGCCAGGACGTATTCACGCGATGCTTCCGGGTCTGCCCATGCATATTCGACTGATGCGCGTGCCCAGCCAGCGATTGCGTTCACATCAAGCGTGCGGCGGGCGATTATGGCACCGAGTGGAATCTGCAGGCCGGTATCCGCTTCCCACCACTTGCCCAGATCGGCAAGCATTGTGAGACCGTAAGACGGATATGTGAAGCGAGCTTCATGAATAACTAGCCCTGCATCAATGTGGCCATCTCGAACGGCCGGCATGATCTGATGGAACGGCATGACGACAATCTCTCCGACCCCGCCTGGCACATTCTGTGCAGCCCACAGCCGGAACAATAGATAGGCTGTAGATCGTTCACTGGGTACTGCGACACGGCGGCCAGACAAGCTGGATGGGTCAGCTGGGGACGAAGCCGATTCCTTCGTCAATACAAGCGGTCCGCAGCCACGGCCAAGCGCTCCCCCACATGGCAGCAGGGCATACTCAGACAGTACCCAAGGCAATGCTGCGAATGAAATCTTGAGCACATCTAACCCGTTGCCGCTCGCTGCAAGGTGGTTCGTGATATCAATATCTGCATATGTTACATCTAACTCCGGGGCACCCGGTATAAGTCCATGCGCCCAAGCATGGAAGACAAACGTATCGTTCGGACATGGGGAATAGGCGATTTTCATGATTACAGCACCTCCACTAAAACTGCGCTGGCAGCTTCCAATGCATCCAGCGCTTCTTGAATCCGCCAAGCGGCACGATTGCGCGGGCCGACGGCATTCGATATCGCGCGTAGCTCCAGTACGGGCAGACCGAAATCCTGCGCCGCGGTTGCTACGCCATAGCCTTCCATGGCTTCAACGGCTGCTCCAGGCACACGTTCTGCCATTTGGGCTGCGGTTGCAGCTGTGCCTGTCACGGTTGCAACCGTGAGCACGGGGCCGGAACGTGCTGGCAGATTCGCTGCTTGCAGTGCTGTCGCTACTTGAGCGACAAGCCCAGCATCGACAGGAATGCGAGCAGAGCCGAAGCCAAGCTCGTCCAGACTGGAGAATCCCTCTGGGGTCTCCGCACCTAAATCAGCGGCAATGATGTCGCTTGCAACGACCAATGATCCAATCTCAGCTTGTCCGGGAAATCCCCCGCCGATACCGGCACAGATGACAAGCCGATAGTTGGATGAACCTTCATTTGCAAGCTTCCGAGCCGTCCGGGCTGCGGCCGCTGCGACACCCACGCCACCGAGAATGACGTCATATTGAGGATGATGCTGAAGGCCGCGCAATACGGCATCCCGCTCTGCTGCGACAGAAGTCACAATTAGAATGCGGCCCTCTGTTGGCTGTTCGGCGGCTTCAGCTGCACTAAAGACAGTTGAAACCGCTGCTGAGGCATCCTTCATTTCCTTCATCATGTTGGTCGCTCCTTTATGATACAAGACAAGCGTTTCACACACACCGTCTATCGCATTGGAAAAATTATATATCGATTTACTTCCTTCAAATTATCTTCTTCCTCAATTTCTGTAAAGAGGGGATTTATTGTGTAAAGGGGATAATCTATGCTTGCTTCTTATCTTATGTTTATACTAACATATCATAGGATGGTTTATGAATAGAAGCATTTACGATTACCAAGTGAGCTCAGGATCGTGAACAGGTTTCCGCAGTGGAAGCAGCGGTTTAGCAGATCAATATCGGTTATGATATTGTTGGGCATGGAATGACTGATGCAGATAGATGGACTCAAAAGCAGGCAGATGATTGTTCAGAAGGAGTTGATTAGAAGTGGTCTCAAATCGTTGGAGTGAGCAGCATGAAGTATCATCTGATAACTGTGATTACAAGCGCGATTGTCGCTTGTCGACATTAATGGAGTGGATGCAGCGGGCAGGTGATTCCCATCTTGCATCGCATGATGTATCCATGGACGAATTGGTAGGCAGCGGCATGGCTTGGATGCTGTTGACCGTGGATTTGGAACTGATGAGAATGCCGAAGTACGGAGATGTACTTCAGTTGGATACATGGCATAAGGGAGCGAGAGGCGTTCAATGGCTGCGTGATTATGTGGTCTACGATGCAGAGCATCAGCAAATTGCTCAATCCCGCACGACATGGGCACTTGTTGATCTGAATAAGCGGCGTATTCTTCGGGCATCCGCATTTCCTTATGATGTTCCTGTCAATAATGAGGATTCTGTGGGGGAGATGCCTGAGAAGGTTGCCATACCAGAAGAATCCTCTCTTCGCCTTGCTTATACCCTCCACGTAAGACAGAGCAGTATTGATATGAACGGCCATTTGAATAATGCCAGATTTGCTGATATATGCTTGGATGCGATGACGCAAGCGGAATTGGAACGAGGTGTGTCGCGCTTCCGAATTACGTACCATAAGGAAATCATTCTCGGGGATCAAGTAGATGTATACCGTTCTACTGGTGAAGCGCTGCATGCAGACGATCGCCGCTGCTTTATTCGTGGACAAGCTTCGGATGGCAGTGCGTTGTTCGATGCTGAAGTTGTTTATCGAGAAGAATAGCTGCTGGATAGATGGTGCCGGGGATTGGGGAGCGCTAACGTTGCGCTCCTCTTCTCTGTGACAATGACATTAATCGTCAGAATGATCGGATTACGTCGGCTAATTGACATTATTGTCGAAAAAAGACATCGTCTTCAAAAGGATGATATGATACTATATTCCTGAAATTGGATTTTTTCGCCTGGGAGAGTGCAGAAATTGAAAAAAATAATGACAGCAGTTCTAGGGATAGCCTTAACTTTTACATTCATTACACCACATGGGCAAGCTCACGCAGATGCAAGTTCATATGGGGTTATGGATACGAAGGCGTACCGTACTTACGTCCCGATACGCTATTTGAGCGATAAGCTGCACTATCAAGTGACATGGGAGCCTACGAGTAAGCGCATAGAGGTGGTAAGCGACGATAATTATCTGGAGATGACATTAGGTACAACGCAGGCATATGTCAACGGAATGAATACGGAGTTGGAAGCAGCCCCATTCCGAGCAGGGGGGACGACTTATGTTCCAGTTCGGTTCGTCAGCGAAGCAATGAACCTGTCTATGGAATGGGACAAGAACGGATCGCTTGTCCATTTTTGGAATGGGGACAGTCATGTTCGCTTGCCTATTGTCTCGAAGCAGCGAATCAACCAAACATCGTCAATTGAGAAGAGCTGGCGAGCATTCAAGGTCGGGAACAAGCGGGTGACGACCACGATGCTGACCATAAATCTGCTGCATCCTCATATACGTCTCGGCGTAGGAGTGGGTTACGGAGGAGAGGGCTCGGTCGATAACCTCAAGCATATGGCAAAGCGTAATTATGCAATCGCTGCGATAAATGGGGGCTACTTTGATGCTTATTCCAATTCGAAGGTGAAAGTCCCGTATGGCTATGTAGTTAGAAACGGAAAAATGATACATAACGGCTCTGGCGATAAACGAAGTGTGCTTCTGTTCACGAAAGATAATCAAGTAGAGATGATCCCGGGGCCATCGTTCATAGATCGATTCCAAGAAGGGGATGTGTACGGAGCTTTGCAGGTAGGGCCGCGTCTTATTACAGACGGCAAGATTACCGTTAATCTGAAGGGCGAAGGCTTTAAAGATCCGAAAATATTGAAGCACAGCAGCATACGCAGTGCGGTTGGTATAACAAAGGACTACAAGCTAATGATCTTGACTACATCCAGCGCTACGATTCCAGAGCTTGCTAAAGTGATGAAGCAGGCTGGCGCTTATCAGGCGATGAATTTGGATGGCGGAGCATCAAGTGGCCTTTATTACAATGGAAGATATATGACATACCCTGGGCGGAACATTAGCAATGCGCTGCTCATTTTTAAATAAAAGAAGTACTGAAAAACAGCCGCAAAATTGCTATATTAGCAGACTGCGGCTGTTACTCTATCTACGAATCAATCTACCTTGGCTCCGTATGCTCTAGCAAATGCAACGGCTTGAATCATATCAATTCGGACTTTGGTAAGTTCCAGTGCTTTGAAGTTCACTCCGTTCATCTCAGCACCCCGCAAATCTGCACCAGCCAATTTGGTTTTGGTGAGATTTGTACGGGTTAGATCGGCATCCCGTAGGTCAGCCTTCTCCAGCTTGCTTTCAGTCAGGTCTGCCTCCATGAAGCGAACACCACGCAAGTTCTGCCTCGTTAAGTTCGCATGGCGCATATTCGTATACGACCAATCTCCTCCGATAATCGTTATGCCATCCCATAATACATTGGTGAAATCCGTCCCTACCATTTTGCATTCTGCAAATTTGGCCGCGAATAAATTCACTCCTGTGAACCGGCAATTCGTAAATGCACTGTGCGTGTGTGTAGAGCCATTGAGCACGACTCCGGTGAAATCACAGTCAATAAATTGACAGCTTGTTGTCACTGCTCCATCCAGTTGTGCACCTCGAAAGCGGCAGGAGTTAAACGTGCAATTGCGTAGCTCAGACTCGCTCCAATTGACATAGCTAAAGTCGTTGCCGTCGTACTGTTCTTCTATATAAGTTGTCATAGGATACTCCTTTGTAGATTTCATACGATATCGTTCATCTTTTCCAGTAGTTATCGTAACAAGGAAATCTACCTGTATGCAATGATGCAACTTTGAAGAGGGGACACATCATTGTGTGGTCGTATCCATGTAAATATAGGTTCAAAGGATAGAATCATGAAAAAATCCATTCGACATTCTTTTTTCGACAGTCATCTCGCTTTTGTTTGTATATACTTTCTCTATGTCTTTTCCCAGCCATAGATCGACACAGAAGTGGCATGAACAGGTATTTTCAACAAGATCCATGAAAATTATTATATTTTATGGAGACGCATATTAGAAATGGTTCAATTTCCAGATTCTAAGCAGGATTTTACATATTTTTGTTGAAGTATTGCCCATATCGGATATGGAATGATCCTTGAATACATACAGGGGTGTGAAATGGGATTTAAAAACTGGTTCACGCGAGGTATTTTCATAGGCCTCATTATATTGGTTATTGGAGCTATAACATCGCCTTCTCTATTATCCACACAACCAGAACCCACTAAAATAACGATTACCCAATGGGATGTAATATGGGAAAAGCAGCAAAGTGCATGGAAGGACATTGTAAGGAGAACAGAGGGATGGGAGACAATTGATCTTCAATCAAGCGTCCCCCTGAAGCCACAAGGAAGCCAATCTGCATGGTATCGAATTTCTCTCCCGCCTGTGCATTGGGATCAACCCGGGTTATACATAAGTATGTTATATGGATTTGAAGTAGATGTATACTCGGATGAAGGTAGAAAGCTGTACCACTCTGCACGTGATTATGGATCTGACGTATATCAAATTCTTGTGCCGATCAGACCATCCTCTAATAGTCAACATGTATATATCCATACGGCTACAACGGTAGAACGAATTGGAATCCAGAAATCAATCATCATAGGCAATTACCAAGAAATCATTCAAGATTATGCGAATCAAGGGCTCATAGATATTTTACTAGGTAGTTCATTGGTGTTTATCTCCATTGTAATGCTTATTTGCGTCTTTTCCCTTCGTAATATAGACGTGCCCAGTTGGTTATCTCTTAATATCGTAATCATGGCTGTTGGTATTATCATGATTACGAACTCTAAGTTTATTCATACTTATTTCGGCGAGTATGGGAAACTGACTGTCATCTTATTTGACATCGCCATGCAAGCCCTTTCCCCAGCACTAACTTATTATTTCGAGCAAATTACTGGGCCCGGGCCATTCTCAATTACATTGAAAATCAGGAAGTTTCAAGTTGTTTACTCTATACTCATGCTTGTGTGCCTGTTTATAAATATACTATCTAATAATCAGTTCTATGGTTTTTTTTACTTTATAACCGTCAAATTGTATGCAGTCCTAATTGTCGGGCAATTGTGCTTGCTGACGGGGCTTTCTATCGTATACGCTATCCGAAAAAATGTGGACGCGATATTGTTTGCAATTGGCTTTACTGTTTTTGCTATTTTGACATTAGGAGAATTAGTTTGGTTTCTGCTTCATTCTGGCCAGTATGAACTTACCATTTGGAAATGGGGAGTTATTGCCTTTATCATTGCCTTCATCATGATTATGGGCAGGAGAATCGTTGCGACGCATGAACAGGTTATTCAATATTCCAAGGAGCTTGAAATGTACAACGGCAAGCTGCAGCATTCCGAAAAGATGCACATCATCAGCGAACTTGCAGCCTCTGTAGCCCATGAGGTGCGCAATCCGCTTCAGGTAACGAGAGGATTCCTTCAGTTGATGAAGAATCACTCGAATGACAAAGAAAAGGAATACGTGAAGCTTGCATTAACTGAGCTTGATCGCGCATCCGAAATTATTACTGATTTCCTCACTTTTGCGAAGCCGGAGCTCGAGGATGTCGTGATTCTAAATGTTGGGGAGGAGCTTAGGCAGATTGAGGGGATACTTATGCCGCTTGCAAATATGCAGGGTGGTGTTATCGAATTGGAAGTAGAGTCAAATTTATTGATTTACGGCAACTCATCCAAGTTCAAGCAAGTATTTATCAATCTGATCAAGAATAGTATCGAAGCACTGCAGGATGGCGGTATGATCCGAATAGCAGGGTATGAAGCAAGAGGGGGTATCATGATCTGTGTTAAGGATGACGGTGTAGGGATGGATCAGGAGGAGATAGCACGCCTTGGTGAGCCTTATTTTTCGAATAAGACGAAGGGAACTGGGCTAGGGTTGATGGTCACCTTCCGCATCGTTGAAGTTATGCAGGGAAGCATCCATTTTCACAGTGAGAAGGGGAAAGGGACAGAGGCGATAGTACGCTTTCCTTCCGCACTGGAACAGCCACCTATTACGCTTCATAGTGGTACTTAGACGATTATACAATAGTGAGAAGGGGCATTCCCCAAGTCATAGCCTGACGAGGGAAAGCCCCTTTTTAGAGGGAGATTATTTACCAAACGAAACGGCGAACGCCTTCTGCAGGGAGTGTCTCTGCTGGATTTGGAGGTATGACGAGGACGAAGCGATCTTTTGTTTCTTCCTGAGTCGTCAGTTCAACATGGTCAGGAATCGAAATGCCTAGCACTTCTTTAATGGCAGCCTTCGGATCTTTGAGCAAGCGCTCCTTAAATGAAGGATCTTCCCAGGCCTTGTGAATGATTTGATTTTTGAAAAGTTGCTCCGTAGTTACCATGTGCACCCCTCCGTATATGGAATGAACTACACAGATAATGTAACACTTTGCCTGTTTTCTGAACTACTACTTTGTTACCGAATTCGACAACCAATACGACAATCCGCCCATCATCAGCACTTCACGCTGCTGTCGAATATGGTCGGCTTCTTCGACAAGAATGTTTGCTAGTGAACGGTTGAACTCTACAAGTTGAGGGGACGCTTCCGGCATGGCATCCAGCTTGGCTTGAAGTTTCAAAGCTTCTTGACCAAAGGAAGCGAGGATGTCGGATACGGTAATGGCATGTCGAACGAGTTCCTCGGTAAGTGGTTTATCTGTCGGAATCTGTTGAATAGAACGAATCCACGCCAGCAGACAATTATAGCTTCCATCTTGTAGATCTGTCTGCCAATCTGCCCAGTCATCGGTCATCTGCAAACAAACAAGCACAGTATCAACGGCCTCGTTTACATACGGGAGCTTATCCTCCATACCCGTTAAGAAGAGCGCGCCGCTACTAGACAGCTTGACGAGGGCTGACTTGTGAGCGACCTTGAGGCGATCCGTCATAAATACATCCTGCTCACGCTCGCTTGTGACGCCATGAACCCACTCCCATGTGTACTGCCTGAAGCTGTCCCATAACGGGGACTGGGGAGGGAACATCTGTCTATAGATATCGAGCAGCTCGACGTAGCATAGATTGCCCAAGGCAAGCTGCTCGGCCTTATTATCGCAATCATTATCCATGACATCATCTTGGATAAAGTAATAGAGCATGCCGAATATGCTTGCAAGCGCCAGGCGGCGGCAATGCGCTGTCGAGAGTCCAGTCATGTCCTGCATCCAATAAGGGAGGCAGTAGCATATATAATTATTTGTGCTTCGATCGTTACTGGGATTGAATTTCTCTATATAGCGCAATCCTGCGTCATTCAGCGGGGCTGGGAATGCCTCGATGATACACTCGGCATCTTGAAAGACCTGTTCAATCTCGGAGCGGAACGGTTCATACCAATGCATAGTATCCCTTCTTCCTATGTGATTGATGTTGCAACTCTGATATGTATGATGTTCGGACATGATGAGAAAACTGGCAGGCATGTGTAGCGTTTGTGAGTAGGATGGTAGCAGCATGAATGCATAAGAGCTGGGTGTGAGTGAGGAACTGACACAGAAGATTCAGTTGTTGATAGGATATCTTGAATAGGAAGTGGGAGGCTAGGAAGTTGAAAACAGTTACCATCAGTATAGTGGAAGATTGGATAAATCGACAAGAACATTGCTGACTATAGGCAAAAGTCTATCTGGAGAAATCTGTCTACAGAAGGCACATCTTGCTATGCTCATTTCGTTTCTACCTCGTCGCTCTCTTAGAGCTATCAGGGAACGGGATCTCAATCCGGGAAAAGGGACGCAACCTACATGAAGCCATTCCGTATTGGTATAGAAATAAACGGTTTAATCTAATGCGGAGACGGAGAGATCAAGAGGAATGGGAGAATCGAGAGACGAGCTTCAACAGATGCTGCAAGCGATAGAGGAATGGGAACGCGAGCAGAAGGACTTATCCATATTCGAGAAGATAGGACGGCTGCCATTCGCGCTGCTGGATCGCTTCACTCCCAAGGGGATACAGAATAAGATTGCTGAATTGCTAGATGAGTTGGGAGGCTATCTCCATACAGGAGGAAGCTACCTCGTCCAGAAGAAAAGCATATTACAAAAGCTTCGTGCAAAGTGGGCAGAAGAAGATCCTGTTTCCCTGGCGGCCTCTACTGCGCAGGGGAATCCACTGGATCTGCTGGCTGTGAAGCAGATGCCTTTAGCTCTGAGCAACACAGTTGCGGATTCGGTGCGGGAATCCAATAAGAAGGTAGCATTTGCTCAAGGGGCAACGACGGGATTTGGCGGCATATTTACGTTAGCGGTGGATATACCTGCGGTTCTTGGGATCGCGCTTAAGGTGCTTCAGGAGACGGCGATCTGCTACGGCTTCGATCCGGATGATCCCAGAGAGCGGCTCTTTATTGTGAAGTGTATGCAGTTTACGATGTCCGACATTGTAGGCAAGCAGGCGGTGCTGCAAGACATTGGCGACTACGACAACCCGGATAGACTTCGAGACTCGGTGTCTGAAGTACAGGGATGGCGGGAGACGATGGTGTCCTTTACCGATAATTTTGGTTGGAAGAAGCTGTTCCAATCCGTGCCGGTTATCGGCATGATATTCGGTTCGTTTATGAACCGTTCTATGATTCATGACATGGCAGAGACAGCGCAGATGCTATACCGCAAGCGGGCAGTGCTGGAACGTCTCAATGCGCTGGATGACTGCTGTTAAGCGCTAGTTGCAGATATTGCTTGCTGCCCCTTCGAACCGATCCTTAATCCTATGGCAAGCGGCTCAAAGGGGCAGTGGTTAGATGTAATGAATTCGGCCCAGCGGCAGCGGCCTGCGGCACAATTCACGTAAAGCAGGCCGCTGACCAGAGAGGCCGATGATGGAGATCAGGAGACGCTCTAGGACATGATTCGCTTCTGTCACTCTAGTGCTCGAATCTCGCTTACATTTTGCGTAAATTCTAACGTCCCCATATATTGCCCCGACTCATCCCGAACAGCGAAATAGCGAATATAGACGAACTTATCCTTGAACGAGATCCAGAAATCCTCGACATCTTTTTTTCGCGATTATTAATAAGTTCGCTCATCGTAAGTCTCCTTTGTCATTGAGATTCATTATCAATAAGTCAATGCATGCTTAGATGATAGCAAAGAACAATACGGGACTATTTGATTGAGATCACATTTTGCTTTGCACAATTTCTGACGCATTTCTTTGAACGAATTGCATTTCCGTACCCAATCTTGGAACAGTACGGCTTATTTGTGCTGGCTAGGCACTTCATTTGTGTGTGGGGATAGGTGTGTTCCCATTCTGTAAAGAAGAGTGAGGAAGCATAGATGTTAAGTGTGTAAAAATATGGTTTGTTAATGGCAGGTATTTCAATTACTATTTATGTACGGATATACACAGTGCGATGTAGAAATGAAGTGCATATCAAGGTACAGGAGTGCCGTAGACAGGCGGGCCCACATGCGGCTGATGAAGAGTCAGTCGATGCCGACATGGCCCAGTGCACGGTGCTGGTTAAACGAATATGAGACGACGGGATGTGATGCTATTCATGAAGGGAAAGACATTGCTGTTTAGTCATGTCCGTGCTCATCTGCCGCTCTATGTGACAGCTGTAGGCTGCATGGCGTTAGCCAATATCATTTACTCCGTATTCCCCACCTTGCTAGGGCGATTCACTGATGAGCTGCAGATGCGGGGGCTGACGAAGGAGTCCGTGATTCATTACAGCTTATGGCTGCTTGGAGTTGCTATCGGATATGGCTCCTTGTTTGGAATTGGACAATATTTGAATCATCGCCTAGGGCGTAAGTTTGAATTCAACACGAGACAGAAGCTGTTTGCTCAATTTACAAGATTAAGTGAGCACTATTATTCGAATCACGGTGTAGGCAAGCTGCTCAGCTATTTCATGAATGATGTTACCTCGGTTAGAGAAACGATTGCCAACGGAGTGAACCAGACGACGAATGCGACGATCCTGCTCCTGTCGGTCATCATTATGATGGGGGTAAGTGGCATTCCGCTATATTTGGTATTCGTGTGCGTGCTTCCACTGCTTACAATTCCTCTGTTTGTCATTTATTTCGGCCCGCGCATTCGAACTCGTTCACGTGCGGTGCAGGATTCCCTTGCGGCGATGACGGAGTCGGCAGAAGAGCAATTCGGTGGCATGAAGGTGACGAAGACATTCGCAGTTGAGCATGTGGCAGAGGAACGCTTCGGCGCAACAGTGGATCAGATTTGCAGCAATCAATTAGGACTTGTGCGAATGACATCTCTCTTCCAAGCGCTCATTCCGTTCGCTGGCGCACTGTCACTCGTTATCGCAATAACGTATGGGGGTGTGCTGTCGATGCAGGGACAATTATCCCTTGGAAGCTTCGTAATGCTAACCCTGTATTTGCGGATGATTATGACGCCCCTGCAGCAAATCGGCAATGTCATCAATGTGATGCTTCGCTCGCGAGCTTCCCTTGATCGCTTGAACCGGCTGTTGAATGAAGAGCCGGACATCCGTGAATATGCGGGTGCTCAGCCAATCTCGGCGGACGATGCTGTGATCGAGATCAAGAACCTGACATTTGCCTATCCAGAGGAAAGTAGAGAATCATTAACTGATGTGAATATTCAGATATCAGCAGGCAAGACGCTCGGCATTGTTGGCAAGACGGGCAGCGGCAAGTCGACACTAGTGAAGCTGCTGCTTCGCGTCTACGATCCTCCGAAGGGGACAATTCGGATCGGAGGCCAAGACATCTGTGAAGTTACGCTAGAGAGCCTGCGTACCCAAATTGGGTATGTGCCGCAGGATGGATTCCTATTCAGCACGACTATTCGAGATAATATTGCATTCTATAACCGAAATGCTGCAGACGAAGCGGTTGAGGAGGCGGCGAAGCAAGCGGACGTATGGGACAATATTATGGGATTTCCCGATCAGTTCTTTACGAAGCTGGGAGAGCGCGGCCTTACCTTGTCCGGCGGTCAGCGTCAACGAACGAGCTTGGCACGGGGAATGATTAAGAACGCGCCCATTCTCATTTTGGATGATAGTGTAAGTGCGGTTGATGTTGTAACAGAGACGACGATATTGAACAATCTCCGGGAAGTTAGAAAAGGCAAGACGAACATCATTATCGCGCACCGGATAAGCGCTGTACGCCACGCTGATGAAATTATTGTCCTTGATCATGGCAGCATTGTGGAACGTGGAACACATGAAGAACTGATCCAATCAGGCGGCTATTATGCCTCGCTCTATACGATTCAAGAGGAGGGGAAGAGAAATGCCTGAACCGACAGCGAACGTGAAGGGCAGGAACAATCATCAACCTTCACAGTCTAAGGAGATAGGCTCACGCATGGCAGAGGCTTCTCCCGAAGATCGTAGGCAATCGTTTCGCGCTATGTTCGCTTATGCGAAGCCGTATCGCTTGACGTTCCTCGCCATTTTTTTATGTACATTCCTTGCAATTGGAGCGGATTTGCTGCAGCCTTATCTCGTGAAGATCGCGATTGACGATCATGTCTTGGCCGGGAAGCACGGCGTGGACACATTATTTCTGCTTGGCGGCAGCTATTTGCTTCTCGCACTGCTTAGCTTGCTGTTCACTTATATTCAGGCGAACCTGCTTCAGAAGGTGGGGCAGGGCATTGTCGGCCAGTTGCGGAAGGATCTGTTCAGACATATAACGAAGCAATCGATGTCATTCTTCGATCGCCATTCAATGGGCAGCCTCGTAACGAATGTGTCTAGTGACACCGAGACGATCAACCAGTTCTTTACTCAAGTGCTGTTAAGCGTAGTAAGGGACGGCATGTCGCTTCTCTTGGTCGTGGCGTTTATGTTTTCGCTCGATGCGAGGCTTGCGATGTTCTGCCTTATCTTGTTCCCAATTATTTTTGCGATTGCGGTCGCTTTCCGGAAGGCGCTGCGATCTGCTTATCAGCGCGCACGGGGTGAGCTGTCAAGGCTTATCGGATTTTTGGCGGAGAATCTGTCGGGTATGGGCCTTATCCAGGCGTTCCATCAGGAAAAGGAGCAGACAGAGCGCTTCACGGCGCAGAATCGGAAGTATTTGCAAGAGAATCTGCGTGAGGTGCGCACGAGCATCATGTTCAACCGCTCGTTCGATGTGCTCGGCAATGTGTCAGTCGCATTCATCGTGTGGCTTGGCGGCATGGCTGTATTGGATACGTCATTGGCGTTCGGGGTTCTGTATGCCTTCATCAATTACATTCGTCAGTTTTTCCAGCCAATCAACCATATTACCCAGCAGTGGAATACACTCCAATCCACAATCGTATCCATGGATCGCTTGTGGCGCATCTTCCGCATTCAACCTGAAGTACAGGATCCGAAGCCAGAGCAGGAGCATAATGTAGTTGCCTCTGAAGTGCAGGGCCAAGTCGACTTCAATCATATTCGCTTCGCTTATGTTGATGATCGCGACGTGCTGCATGATCTGGATTTGCACATCAAGCCAGGTGAGTTCATAGGCATCGTAGGCACGACGGGAGCTGGCAAGAGCTCACTTGTGAACCTGCTCGCGCGCTTCTATGACGTCAAGCGGGGAAGTGTTGAGATTGATGGGGTTGATATCCGCCGACTGCCGCAGCATACGCTGCATCAGATTGTCGGACTAGTGCAGCAGGATCCATTTCTGTACTCGGGATCCATTCTTGATAATGTTCGCCTATTCCAGGATACCGTATCGCGGGAAGAAGTGATCTGGGCCTGCAAGGCGGTTGGGGCGCACGGCCTGATCAAGCGCTTGAAGCATGGCTATGATACAAGGCTGTCTGATCGCGGGAGCGGTCTATCGGCGGGAGAGCGGCAGCTGATTTCTTTCGCTCGGATTCTCGTGTTCCAGCCCCGCATTCTCATCTTGGATGAGGCGACGGCACATTTGGATTCTCATACCGAACAGCTCATCCAGCAAGCGCTTGAAGTGGTCTCAGAGGGTAGAACGACGCTCGTGATTGCTCACCGTTTATCGACCATTCAGCATGCTGATCGCATTATCGTCATGCGGCATGGCCGCGTTGCAGAGGAAGGGACGAACGAGTCCCTTATTGCACAGAATGGATATTATGCAGAGCTGATCCATCATTCGCGTTCGTACCCAAGAACAGCCGAGCAACAATAATCTGCTTACTACAATGCATCTTATCTCCTGATAGCAGTACAGAGCTAGAATGGGAGGTAAGGTGTATTTTCATTTCAGCTTATCCACTAGTTCTAGCACCCGCGACTTTATTCTAATTTCCGCCAAAGAAGCAGCACAGGATGGCTTCTATCACCAAGTGTCAGTTCTCTCGCGATATCTAGCGTCAGTACTATCCTCTCATTCACTATTCAATCCTTGGCCGCATATCATGTGCCGGTACTCACAATTACTCTGTTATTTTATCTAAATTAAATATTAGATTATAATTATTATTGATAAATGTATCTCAGTGTGCTAAATTAATAACACACTTAATAATAATTATTATTATTTAAAACATAAAATAAAAACATGCGGAGGCGATATTATTGAGTAACCCGACGAAATTGACAACGAATCAAGGCGCCCCAGTAGCTGATAATCAAAACTCGAAAACAGCTGGACAGCGTGGTCCAGTGTTGTTGGAGGATTACCATCTCATTGAGAAGCTTGCGCATTTCGATCGAGAACGTATTCCTGAGCGTGTCGTCCATGCTCGCGGTGCGGGGGCGTTCGGTGTGTTTCGTCCGTATCAAAGCATGTCTAAATATACAAAGGCAGCCTTCTTGCAGGATCCTTCCATTGAGACGAAGGTATTCGTGCGTTTCTCTACGGTCATCCATGGAGGGACATCTCCTGAGACGCTTCGCGATCCACGCGGATTCGCTGTGAAGTTCTATACAACCGAAGGCAATTATGACTTAGTAGGCAATAACCTGCCTGTGTTCTTTATTCGGGATGCGATTAAGTTCCCGGATATGGTGCACTCGCTGAAGCCGGCTCCACATACGAATATCCAAACACCAGATCATTACTGGGACTTCATGTCGCTGTCTCCTGAATCGACCAATATGTTGACATGGTTATTCTCAGACCTGGGTATCCCGGCGAATTATCGAGAAATGGACGGATTTAGCGTACACGCCTTCAAATGGGTGAATGATGAAGGCAAGGTTGTTTATGTGAAATATACATGGAAATCACTTCAAGGTGTGCGCAGCCTGACTGCAGAAGAAGCGGAGCATATTCAAGCGAAGGATTTCAACCACGCTACTCGTGACCTATATGAATCGATCGAAGCAGAAGACTTCCCAGAATGGGACTTGTATGTGCAAATAATTGAACCATCGCAAGGTGATGATTTTGATTTCGATCCGCTTGATCCAACGAAGGTATGGCCGGAGGAGCTAGTGCCGATGATGAAGGTAGGACGGATGACGTTGAACGAGAACCCGGCGAACTTCTTCGCAAGCGTAGAACAGTCTGCCTTCTCGCCAAGCGTACTGGTACCTGGCATTGAGCCATCGGAAGATAAGCTGCTGCAAGGCCGCTTGTTCTCGTATCCGGACACACAGCGCCACCGTCTAGGGCCAAACTATTTGCAAATACCAGTCAATTGCCCGTTTGCCCAAGTTCGGAACCATCAACGCGATGGAGCCATGAATGTGAATCAGGATCCGTCTCCAATTAACTATGAACCGAACAGCCATCCCGGCGCATATGTTGAAGCTGGAGGGCAATACGCAGAGAGCGAAATGCTCCTCGACGGCACAACGATGCGGCGTACGATTAGCAAGACGAATGACTTCGGGCAGGCTGGCGATAAGTATCGCAGCTTAACCCCAGAGGAGCAATCGCGATTGATTGCGAACTTGGTGAACGACCTCAAGCAGGTTAGACCTGAGGTTCAAATGCGCGCATTGTGCAACTTCTTCCGTGCCGATGCGGGTTATGGTGCCCGAATTGCGGCTGGCCTTGGGATTGACGTAAGTGCGCACACACAGCATATGAACTCATAACATGCTCTTAAGTAACGATGAAAACAACGATAAGAAAGGTAGGGACCCCCATGAATCGCAATTCGATGATCTCATTCGTACAATCTGACAGTAAGCGAGAACCCGTACATTTAACACAGCAGAGAGAAGCGGTCTTATCGTTCGTTAATCAAGCCGAGTCCCCCGCAACCGCGATTGAAATTTATATTGGAATGCGTGCGACCACGAAGCGCATTTCACTCTCTACGGTATATTGCAGCTTGAAATATTTTGTTAAGAACGGTATCGTGCGTGAACTGAATGAAGATCACACCTCGAAGCGTTATGAATGCATTGCCAAATAAGTACTTGAATCCTTGATGGATCTTATCATCTACATGAGGAAGGATAGAGGCTCAGATTATATCTGAGTCCCTATCCTTTTTTTTGTGTGACCATACTCTGATGTTATTCCTTGGCTGCTCCCAATTAGATTCAAAAAGAGGCTCTCATTTTTTGGATCTGGGGCATCTGATGATAGCGCTCGAAGACCGGCGATATGGTATATTAAGGGGAGAAATGCGTTTCGCTTGGGTCGCACATGGTCAATGATTAGAAGGAGAAATGGGTATTGATGCTTAATCCAGATCAGCTTCAGTCGCTAATAGAGCAGATTGAGCTTGTTCTGCTGCCTGCAGCAGACATTCGCAGTCTGAATGGGGACGACCCCGTTCAAGTGTCCAATATACCGGTGGATTGGGAGGTTATTGGCGCAGGGAATTATGCAGTCGTCTTCAGCCATAAGCAATATGCCTCTGTTGCCGTAAAAGTGTATGCAGCAGGTAGGAGGGGCTTGGACGACGAAGCGGAAGTATATCGACGTCTGGGCAAGCATCCTGCCTATTCGGAATGTTATTACGTCGGGCAAGGATATTTGATATTGAAGCGGCTACCCGGGGTAACGCTGTATCACTGCCTCCGGCATGGGGTATCGATACCACAATCGGTATTGGACGATATTGATGAAGCGCTGGAGTATGCATCCGCACGAGGATTGACCCCAAGAGACATCCATGGCAAAAATGTCACCAATGATTGTGGCAAAGGGTATGTTGTGGATGTATCCGATTTTCTGATCCCGCAGCCTGACCGCATGTGGGGGGACTTCAAGCGAGCATATCGCTTGTTGTACAAACCGCTAGGCTTGAAGTGGGGAGTGCCGGTTCCGGAGTGGCTGCTTGAGCTGCTTCGCAAAAGCTACCAGATTTACCGTAGACGCGCGGCTGCGACGGGCTGCGATAAGAACTGACTATGCGAGCGGGAAGGAAAATACATGGGCAGTAGAAGGTCATAGTACTAGGGGATTCATATTTAGCAATGTCCATACACGGTGTCAGATAGGGCTGGCATGCCGCAGTATGGTGCAATATAAATATAGTCATTATTGCCGCGAAGGGAACGATAAGATCATGTCAACCGAGAGACAAGGCCTCTCTTCAGACAAGAAGTGGGACAAGCAAACAGTAGTCGTGCATGATTGTCACGATGAACGGCATTTCGGCGCAGTTACAATGCCGATGTATCAGAACAGTCTGTTTACCTTTTCATGCCATAAGGAATTTTATGAGGCACTGGATTCTCCGCTAGAGCACCATCTCTACTCGCGCGGCAACAATCCGAGCGTCAATGAATTAGAGCGTCGGTTGGCTCTGCTGGAGGGAGGGGAAGCAGCACGCTGCTTCGCTTCAGGAATGGCGGCGATCTCTGCGGCTATTATGTCAGCGGTGAAGGCCGGTGATCACGTCATCTGTGTGGATCATGTCTATGGGCCAACTCGTGAAATGCTTGGCAATTACCTGCACCGCTTCGGGATTGAGACGACATTCGTGAATGGGGAATCGATTGAGAGTATAGAAGCCGCTGTTCGGCCGAATACTTCAATGTTATATCTCGAGAGCCCGACAAGCATGACGATTCGACTTCAGGATCTGCGTGCATGTGCGGAGCTCGCCAAGCGAATCGGAGCGACAACGATCATTGATAATACGTGGGCGACTCCGATATTCCAGAATCCGCTGGAACTCGGTATTGACTTGGTGGTTCATTCTTTGACGAAATATATTGGCGGACATAGTGATATTATGGCTGGGGTTATTATCGGTTCACATGAACGGCTGCAAGAAATCGGACGCCAAGAATTTCTGTTATACGGCGGAATCATGACGCCGCAGACAGCATGTCTTGCGATGCGTGGACTGCGCACGCTCCCACTGCGTATGGAGCGGCTGCAGCAGAATGGTCTTGCTGTGGCTGCGTATTTGGATGAGCTTCCGTACATTGCACGAGTGAACCATCCCGGACTGACTACTTATCCGCAGCATGAGTTGGCGAAGCAGCAAATGAGCGGGTACGGGAGCTTGTTCTCCTTCGAGATGGCGCTTCCGCTTGAGCAGGTGCTGACATGGGCGGATCGGCTGCAAATGTTCCGAATCGGGGTCAGCTGGGGTGGCTATGAGAGCTTAGTGCAAGTTGTTCGCCCACTAGCAGGGCAAGAGGGAAAAGAGCTTGTCCTCGTACGGCTGTACGCAGGACTTGAAGATCCTGAACTGCTCATTCAGGATATGCGCCGCTCCTTCGAACAATTGGGATTATCGTAGAATTAGAGGTATATAGGATAAACACAAAAGAACTGGCTGCGCAGATAGACGCGTCCAGTTCTTTTTGCGTTGCAGCCATTATTTTTCGATACAGAGGGTAATGCTAAACTCGCTCTCCTCATCTTCGATGTAGGCTGCAATCTTGCGCAGCAAGGCAGCGGCCTGTGATCCTGAAGCTGCTAAGTCATATTTGAACTTCATCTCTTCTTGGGATAGTACAACTTGGTGAGAAGCCGGAGAGAAGCTGCCCGATTCATCTCGGAGCGTATAGCTTGCGTTTGCAAGCAGCGACTCGTTGGATGATCGAGGCACAATCGGATTGAACACACTTTTTTTTCCGCACAGATCCTCATAAATTTGCAGCTTCTTCAACCAATTGTAATACATCGAAGAGCTCTTGAACCCGAAGCCTTCTGCCATCTCATGAATACGATTGCTTAGACGCAGCTTCTTTATGGCATCAATTTGTTCGTCTCTCTCAAGGGACTCAATTTCCTGAAGAGAAGGGAAATTCATACAATCAGCTCCTTAGTGTGATAAAAATCTCTTGGATTGATTTGGATAGATTATAATCTGTCAGGATCAGAAATACAATGTGTCAATTGTGTTACGAGGAGCAATTGGTTACATGAGAAATGTACGAGCTGAAGCAGAATGTTTTAATAATTGTTGAAATTACTCTTCAACATGGCTCTTTTCGACTGCTTGAGCCCATCCCTATGAGATTCATGTGGAATGATAATTCTATTATTATATCATAAATTGAAATAAAATTTCAGAAGCGTATAATAAGAATAGAGGACAAAAATGACATGTTCTCGCAAAAAATAGGGCTTAATGGATTCAGCAGCAATTATTCATGAAGACGTTTACATATCATGTAGAGAATTGGAGTTTCTAAGGAGGAGAAAGGTTGCGCACACGATCATTAGCTGTAAAATCGGAACATATTATCATCGGACTAATGTCAGGTACTTCACTGGACGGGATTGACGCCGCAGTCGTTTCCATTCAGGGGGCGGGAGTAGAGTCTCGGGCAGATATGATCGCCTTTCATTGCAAGGAATATGATGATGAGCTTCGAGAGCGACTGAAAAGATTGTGTACAAGAGGCGGAACGAGTACAGAAGAAATATGTATCATGAATGCCTATATGGGGGAAATGCTGGCACAGGCGGCGCGCGAGGCGGCAAGCAATGCTGGAATCTCGATGGAGGACGTCGATTTCATCAGCTCCCACGGCCAGACAATCTGGCACCAGCCTGTCGTAGATAAGGCAGATCGATGTGCGGTTCCTTCCACTCTACAAATTGGGGATATCTCAATCATTGCCAAGCATACGGGTGTCCCCGTTATCGGAGATTATCGGCCGGCGGATATGGCAGTTGGCGGACAGGGAGCACCATTAACGCCGTATGCGGACTATCTGTTGCTGCGAGACTCGGAAGTGGGCAGAATTGCGCAGAACATTGGCGGAATTGGCAATTGTACGATTCTTCCTGCTGGCGGGGATCAGAGTACGGTGACCGCCTTCGATACGGGTCCCGGCAATATGCTGATCGATCAAGCCATCTATCAATTATCGGGTGGGGCATATGGGTATGACAGCAATGGGGAATGGGCGTCACGCGGCCAGGTGAATACCGAGCTGCTGGATGAATTGCTTGCACATCCATACTACGCCGAGCCGCCAGTGAAGACGACTGGACGTGAGATGTTCGGTACGGATTATGCGCTGCATTGGATCGAGCATGGCAGAATGCTGGGGCTGTCGGCTGAGGATATCGTTGCGACATTCACCGCATTGACGGCCCGCACGATTGCGGATGCCTATCGGCAGTTTGTATTTCCTCAACACCGCATACAAGATGTTATTGTCAGCGGAGGGGGAGCACGCAATGCAACACTGATGCGCTGGCTTGCGGAAGAACTGCCGGAACAGAAGGTGACAGCCTCTGATGAGATGGGATTGCCGGGAGATGCGAAGGAAGCGATCGCATTCGCCCTGCTTGCAAATGATTTTATACACGGGGTTCCGAATAATTTGCCTCGTGTTACCGGAGCTGTGCGTCCAACCATTATGGGCAAGCTGGCCATGCCATAATCCAATCCATAGCTATGATTGCTATGAAGTAGATGAGAATTTCTCGGTAATAGGACTTACGATTGCGTTCTAAGATTCATCACAATGCTGTGGGGGGATTGGGCGATGCCGGAAGGTCGTCTTGCTGCGAACAACGCACAGTTTCAGGATGCTTGCGCGCTGATTGATGATGCAATAACGAGTGGAGATATTCCAGGGGCCGTCTCGCTTATTTGGTATGGTGGTCATACGCTCGAGTATGTTAGAGGCCATGCAGTGGATACAGATAAGCATAGGATACCAGTCACGGTTGGTACCATATACGATTGTGCTTCCTTGACGAAGGTTGTAGTGACACTTCCGTTACTATTGATGCTGGTTGAATCGGATAAGCTTAACTTGGATGATCCTGTGGCCACGCACATGCCCGAGTTCAGCGGCAATGGAAAAGATTCGATTACGATTCGCCAATTGCTCGCACATACTTCAGGCCTGCCTCCTCATCGGGATCTGTACTCGCAGGGATGGTCATCTGATGAGATTGCTCGCCATCTGGATCAAATGGAAGTAGAGTATCCACCGGGTGCAGGCTGTCAGTATAGTTGTCTCGGCTATATTGTGCTTGGCAGACTTATAGAGCGAGTATGCGGAGAATCACTGGCTACAGCGGCGGAACGCATGCTGCTGAAGCCGCTCGGCATGGTGGACAGCGGCTTCAATCCTACGCAGGGGGCTCGTTCACGAATAGCGGCTACGGAATATGATTCGAGGCTAGAGGAGCATTGCTGGGGACGGGTCCATGATGAGAATGCAGCTGCGTTGGGCGGCGTCGCCGGAAACGCAGGGCTGTTCGCTTCTGCGCGCGATCTAGTGCGTTATGCCCGCTTATGGGTAAGCAAGACTGAGCTGCATGGAGCGGAGAGAAATTTGCTGTCTGACCGCGTCATTCAAGAGGCGCTCCGTTGTCAGACTTCCAATATACCCAATGCAAAGCGAGGACTCGGTTGGGTGCTGCAAGGGGATACCGCTGATTTTGCTGGAACAGGATGGTCAGCCTCCAGCTTCGGTCATACAGGCTTTACGGGTACAAGCATATGGATCGATCCTGAAAGGGATATCGTAGTGGTGCTGCTTACCAATCGCGTGCATTATGGACGGGATAAGAGTATATCAGAACTGCGACGCCAATTTCATGAAGCCGTCCTAGCAGCAATCACAGAATAAAGTTGATTTGTCGGCATGAAATGGAGAATTCACGTCCCTTTATCACGATTTTCGTCTAAAACCGCCTGCTGTTCGCTTTGAGCGATCGGCAGGCGGTTTTGTCTTTCGCTATAATAGATGAGCCAAGTTATCATTTTGGTTATGCATATTTCATGATATAGGATATAATGGAAATCAGCTGTATGTGGAAATATGTCGTATTTTCAATGTAAAAGGGGTACTACGATGACATTACCGATTCTTTATATGGTCATTCCTTGTTATAACGAGGAGGAGGCCTTGCCAATTACGACACCCGTACTCATCGAATTGCTGAATGGACTCGAACGGGATCAGCTCGTATCAGCCGACAGCCGTATCTTGCTTGTAGATGATGGGAGCCGAGATGGAACGTGGCAGCAGATCGAGAAGGCCCGCGCCGCTCACCCTGTTATTTGCGGATTGAAGCTTGCTCGCAATGCCGGCCATCAGAAGGCGCTGTTAGCCGGACTTATGTACGCGAAGGAGCATGCGGACTGCATTGTGTCGCTAGACGCCGATCTTCAAGACGATACCGGAGCAATTCGAGAGTTCGTACGCAAGTTTCATGAAGGATATGAAGTTGTATACGGTGTTCGCAACAGCCGAGCAACAGATACATGGTTCAAGCGCTGGAGTGCTGAATCCTTCTATAAAGTGATGCGCAAGATGGGTATCCCATTGGTATACAACCATGCAGATTATCGCCTTATGAGCCGGAGGGCTGTAGAGCACTTGAGCGAATTCCATGAAGTGAACTTGTTCTTGCGAGGAATCGTACCGCTGATCGGATTCCGTTCCACAACAGTTGCCTATGACCGTATGGAGCGTGTTGCAGGTGAATCGAAGTATCCGCTTCGCAAGATGCTGTCATTTGCATGGGATGGCATTACGTCGTTCAGCATCAAACCTATGCGCCTTGTTACAATGCTTGGCTTCATCAGCCTGGGAGCGAGTATTATTGCCGGAGGCTACACGCTTATTTCCAAGCTGACAGGACATACCGTGTCCGGCTGGGCTTCATTGATGTTCTCGCTATGGTTCATCGGCAGCATTCAGTTGCTGGCGTTAGGTGTGATCGGAGAGTACATCGGGAAGATATATAATGAAGTAAAACGCAGACCACCCTATATTGTGGAGACGGTGCTGTCTGACGCATACGTGGCACAGAATGAGGCGCAGCCTTCCTGGCCGGGTGCCCAGCGTGCAGAGGTGAACCAATGAGCCGTGAGCAAGCGGCCAGTAAGGGCTGGCTGGGATTGTTCAGCCGCTATGCGGTTGTCGGCGTGATTAACACATGCATTGGACTTGGGCTTATTTATGCACTGATGCACCTTGCTGGATGGGATCACTTCTCATCGACATTTGTTGGGAACACCATAGGGGTGCTGTGCAGTTATGTGCTCAATCGCCGCTTTACGTTCCAATACGAGGGGGCGCAGCTCAGCAGCTTCATTCGGTTCCTTGTTATTTCCTTGCTCTGTTATGCAGCAGCCTACGTGCTGCTTCATCCTGCATTCTCAGCGCTGGTTACGGGGCTGCTAAGCTCACTGCCGCAATCATGGCAGCAATCGCTGATTGTGTTGTGCGAAGCGGGCGCTTACACCGTAACTTCGTTTGTGCTTCATCGACTGATTACCTTCGCCGCACCATCGTCAGCATCTGAGCCTTCATCCCGTGCGGCGCGAGCGAGCGACGGACAACTCGGAGAGGACTATGACAACTACCGCAGTGCTGAACGCCAATAAATGAAATGAGGCGCTTCCCCATCTCGGGGAAGTGCTATTCTTTTTAGTTAGGAGAGTGATTCTTGGCATGAAACGAAAAGATTGGGTATCTTGGGGTTCCGTTCTAATCGGTGCTATCATTTTAACATGCATTTTGTTTACTTCGCCTTATATCGGAGTAGCAGATAACGGAGACTTTGATCGTATCGTGCGGAGCGGGGGGATATCGCCGCTTAATGACACGTTTACATATGAGGACAAGTATTTCGGATTTAGTCATTCCAAATATGATTACGGTCCATTTGCTGTCAATTATGCGTCTTCGCAGGTGTTGTTTGTCTTCATTGCAGGGCTAATTGGACGGGTGCTCAATCCATCCTATTTCCCGATGCAGGCAATGGGCATCGTATATTCTTTGCTGCTATTAAGCACATTGTTTGTCATTGTCCGCTACGCGTGTGCAGGCAAGCGGTGGCTGCAAATCACAGCAGCGCTCTGTGTACTGTTCATGTTTTTCGATATTGGATATGTCGGTTATTTTCATTCCTTTTTCGGTGAGTCGGTTTCCCTGCTGTTTCTATTGTTGTCCACGGCGATTGCGGTTACTTTGGCAAGGCAGCAGAAGCCTTCACTCACTTGGCTTGTCCTGTTGTTTGTCTGTGCGTTTATATTGGCAGCCTCCAAGATCCAAAATGCGCCGGTTGGCTTGGTGTTTGCTTTATATGGGCTTCGATTGTACAAGAAGCGGCCGGATCGAGCTTGGAAGCGGGTGATAGCTGGGGGAGCAGCCTTCATGATCGCGACAACTGCGCTCATCTATGTATTCGCGCCTAAAGAGCTGAAGCAAATCAATTTGTATCAGACGATCTTCTTCGGAATTTTAAAAGATTCTCCGCATGTGTCAGAGGACTTGGATGCACTGGGCATCCCTCAGAAATATGCGGTTCTCGCTGGAACGAACTATTTTCAATCCGATGTCCCGATTAAGCAGGATGCGCCTGAGCTTACGGAACATGTTTACTCCAGACTTGGACATATGGACATTGTTGGCTACTATTTCCGTCATCCAAGTCGTATCATTGACAAGCTTGAGGCTGCCGCTGCGCAGGCGACATTCATTCGTCCATATTACCTAGGGAGCTATGAGAAGGAATTGGGTGAGCCACGCGGTGCATTATCGTATACCTACAGTACTTGGAGTGAGGGCAAGAAGAAACTAATTCCGAAGAACTTTACCTTTTTCTTCATCTTCTTTGTACTATACATTGGCATCGTGCTGAAGGAGTACATTCGGCATAAATATAAGCGCCAGATGCTGGATGTCACGCTCATCGTAGCCTTAATAGCGATTATCTCGGTTGCGGTGCCGCTTGTCGGCGATGGGGAAGCAGATCTGGGCAAGCATCTATTCCTGTTCAATGTGAGCTTCGATATTATGATCGTATTTACGGTCATTTGGATCGTGTCACAGATGCGCCGGATATTCGACCGTTCGCCGGAGTTGTAATAGTGGACGAAATACAGTCATTGATATAGCTGCGCATAGGGAAAATCCCCTCGGGCCGCAGCTGCACATCGTGAGATATCGATGATGCAGCTACGGAACTCCGAGGGGATTTTTATACTGCCTAATCTGTTATAGATCCTTAACATTGTTATGCATAATGGACAAGATTCTGCGGAACGTTTCCACTTCTTCCTCTGTTAATCCCTCAATTGTTTTCTGGTAAGCTTCAATGGATGGGGCAAGAATGTCTTCTTTGATTTCTCGGCCTTTGACAGTCAAGTATACACGAAGTGATCTGCGATCCGACTCATGCGTTACTCGATAGATAAAGCCTTTTTTCTCGAGCTTGAACAGCATGCGAGCTACATTCGTCTGGTCTTTATGCAGCCGCTCAGCGAGTTCCTTCTGTGTGATTCCTTCTTGCTCCCACAACACCACTAAGATTTCCCATTGGTCGACAGTGATGTCAAAAGGATTTACAACCTTCTGATAATAATTCGTAAGCTTCAAATCTGCCCGATGAACAATGACTCCGATATACTTTTCTAATTCCAAATGCGGACCCCCAGATTCATTCACATCGTTATTATAGTTGTTCAAATACGCATGCTTTGAACAACCCCTATCGTTGTTATGACCATTATAGGTAAGGACAAATAACGTGTCAATGAAGCGGGACAGTTGTCGATTGAGCGACGAATCCGGGTTACTTCCGTGTCCTCAAGGCTGTGCTGCTGCCTTCCCAACAACGCTCATGACGATCTCGGCAGCCCGTTCATATCCTCCTGCTTCGCGAAGAGACTTGCCGATGGCATGGGCTTGCTGCTTATAGGAAGGGGTATGCAGCACTTCGAGTAGTGCGCTCCGCAGCACTTCTGGCGTGAGACCTTGATGATCCACGATAACCCCAGCTCCCCGGTTCTTCACTTGCATAGCAACCATAGGCTGATCGGACGTTAATGGGATCATGACGAGCGGTACATTATAGTATAAGGCTTCGCTCGTACTGTTCATGCCAGCATGTGTAATGAAGACATCCACTTGCTGCAGCACTTCCAATTGCGGCAAGTAGGGTTTAATAATGAAATTGTCTGGAATCAAGCCAGCAAGCGGCTCCATATTTGTCTCTTTGCCACAGGCTAAAATGAATGTAATGGATTCATTGCGAAAAGCCTCAAAGCATAGCTTGTAAAATTCAATGTTGTTGTTCAAAATGCTGCCTAGCGAGATATAGACGGTATGTGCATGAGGAAGCTGACTTCGATCCAATGTAAAGGTTGGGGCATCCATGCGCGGTACGATGGATGAGCCAGTGAACACATAGCTGTCGTCCAGCAATTCTGCATTTGGCTGCAAATCACGGCTGAGATGCACGACCTTCAGCTCTCCATATGCGTTGAAAATATCAGACATGTCAGGGGTGGATAGTTGATAGCGCTCCGCTAATTGCCTTGCGATCTCCATCGAGGAATCATAAATTGCCTGAATTTCCTGCTCCTCCTGCTCGGTCGTCAGTTGTTCTGCTCCGAGCGGTTTCACGAATACGAACGAAGTGATGGAGCATACAGCAGGGATACCAAGACGCTCTGCAATCATTTGTCCGCCCCAGCCGCCTAATAAGTAATCATAAATCAAATAGTCGTAAGTGCCCTGCTCAGTGAGAGCAAGAACCTCTGGAATGATAGGTTCAATCATGCCGCGCAGGATGAAATGAATAAATTGGTAAGGATGCTTGTAAACTTTCGGCTTCAATATCGGATCATCCGCAAATGATCCCCGGGAGTACGTGTAAGTAATGACCTTTGCACCTGTGGCTTCAATCCGTTTGCGATATTCCTCGGTGCACACATAAGTGACTTCCTCGCCACACTTTACGAGCTGCTGAACCAAACCCAACGATGGATTCACATGTCCTTCAGCAGGAGTAATGACAACCAATGCACGTGCCAAATCGTCCACCTCCAATAATGGATACTACATTGATGAATGTGACTGTACAATGCTGTGGGCTTTCATTGTAATGCGGAAAGACGTAACGAAACTGAGAACAACGAAGCAGAGTTGCAGAACCAATGCCATCATAACACCCGTGAAGATTCCCAATTGCAGGCTTTCACTTAGAGCTACAAGGGCCCCACTTATCCCTATGCTTACAGCTATGCTGAATGAATCGATGAATTGGAGTGTGGCGGATACCTCGCCCTCCTTGCCTTCCTCAGCCAGCTGCAGAGCAACTGCCCCAATTGTTGGGGTGGCTAGCCCGACTCCAAATCCGGTAATGACCTGCGAGATCAAGGCGAGAGCAACGCCGCCGCCTGACAGTCCAATGGAAGTGAGAACAAGCGAGACACCCACAATCATGATGCATAAGCCAACCCGAATTCTCCTCTGTCGGCCTTCGCCTAGGTCCCGTCGGTCAAGGCGAGCTTGCACCCATGCGGCGCCAGACCAACTTAATGCCCCAGCGGCTACGATTAGACCCGCGAGATCCTCAGTTATTCCTCTTACCTTCGTTAATCCGAGCACGACATAGCTCTCCGTTGCGAAATAGCAGGCGATGTAGAGTGCTCGGGTTACGATGATGGCAGGGAGACCACACGTTACCGTGAATGTTCCCTGAGGCAGCAGACGACGGAGCGGATGTACCATAATGGCAATCCCAATTCCGGTGAGCACTACGCCTAACCAATCCGTAATTCGGCCTAACCCGGTCAGCAGCAATCCTGTTCCGATAGCGAGCAGTATTGCGTATAACTCTTTGCGCCCGCCCCTGATCTCGGAACTGCTTGATTTCTGTATGCTCCGGAAAGAAGGCAGTGTCATACAGAGTGCGAGCACGATAAGAGGGAGCACGAGCCAAAACACGAATCGCCACGATAAATAGATCGAGATGAGGCCTGCGACATAAGGTCCGATTAATGCAGGAAGAACATAAGCGGCTGAGAAAGCTGCCAATATAGAGGTGCGCAGCGAATCCGGGTATCGAACCGTTACAATGTAATAGACACAGGTGACAAGGGAGCCAGCACCAAAACCCTGCAATGCTCTTCCTGCAATGAGCATATACATATGGAAGGAGAGAGCAGCTATGATGATGCCAATGACAAAGATAGAGAAAGAGACGAGAACGGATGCAATTACGCCATGCCGATCAATTTGTTTGCCGATAACCATGGAACCGATAAGTTGAAATAATAAGAAGGTACTAAAGATCCAGCCGTACAAATGGATGCCTTGCAGACTGTGTGCGAGTGTGGGAGCTATGGTAGTAATGGCGAGACCCTCGAAGGCGACAGTAGATAAAATGAGTATGATGCCGATTGTCAACGCCCGATACGGAACTTGAAAAATTCCGGTGTCTGCAGAATGAATTCCAACACACCTCCGTTCAAAAGTTATAATTGCCTTGACAATAGTAGTCATAGCAACTAATTGGGTAAAAAGAGACATAACCGTTATGTATGGATGCAATACAATGGTTATGTCTCTTTGTCGTCCTAGATAGTTGCTACGACTATTATATTCACGGCAATCATTTATGTCAATACCTGTAAATTTGAATATTCACTTAGCTGGAGCTGCAGATTACCATCTGACCCACAGATTTCCCTTCCAAGTCGGGATATTTGCCCAGCGCTTTCCTTTGGCATCATATTTCACTGCGCGCACGGTTACCGTCTGCGGCTTCAATTCTCCAACCTTCTTGCCATCAATGGCTTGATAGAGTGGAGTTATTGCTGTTAATTTGACACGCTGGCTTTGTTCTGGATTTAGTATCCATGCTTTGCCTTGATAACTATTGATCTGATACCAGGTAAATCCGGACTCATCAATTTGCTCATTGATAATAGGAAGTGTCTGCGCTGCAAGATTGCCCGTCTGCTTGCCGTTGGGCATGTTATATATGGTTGTATTGGGGCCGACTGCAACGAGTTTGGAGTAGGCATTCGGGTCTTTCATCCACGCTGTTCCCATCCATGTAAACACCCGATACCAAGTCGTATTGTGCTCATCCTTCGATGCTGCTTCAATTGAAATCACCTGGGGCTCCAAGAGGCCTACTTTTTTACCGCTGATCGAATCATAGAGAGTCGTGTTTTGTTTCAGGTCTATCAACACGATTTCTGTCGTAACAACTCCAGTTGTATCTGCTGCTTGTGCTGCAAATGCTCCTGTTGCAGCTATCGTACTGAACGTTAAAGTCATAGCCATCACTGCCACTAATTTCTTCATTATTGAATTCTCCTCTCTCATGGTTATACAATGGTATGGTTTACTGCTAAGGTGAACATTCCGATTACTGGTTACTGGACTTGTTGTCAGATACCAACTTTATGTGAGGCTTTCTCTAGGATATTAAAGTTTACGATGAGGACATGAAGGTATCATTTATAGGTGACATAAGGAATGTTCCCCCGCCTTGTTTAGTATGTAACCGGTTTACATGGTAGTGAAACAATATTTTGGAAGGAATGATAAGAGTGAAGACATTGTGGAAATGGCTGCGCCGTGGATTGTTGGCGGTCATCGTATTGTTTATTCTGCTTGCTGGAGCGGCGTATTTTTACATTCAACCGACTACGGTATTAGGCTGGCCTCCTCAAGTGGATGTGTCCTTGTCAGAACGTTTGGAGCAAATCGTACACAATCGTTCTCTTACGATACAATTTAGCGAAGAAGAGATTAATGGACTGGTATCCAAGCATATGCAGGAGACAGAACCTTATCGCTCGTTGAAGGAAAAGTGGAATATTAGTGGGTTGAAGACAGAGCTTGCGAACAATGAATTGGAAGCAACGATTCAATTGGAGCCTATCTCTTATGTTCAAGCAGAGCTCAAGATTACATTCCAATTGGAGTGGGATGATAGCAGTCAATCAGTACGTGTAGTGCCGACTGATGCCCGCGTGAAGGACATTTCAATCCCTCTCTCATGGCTGTCATTGCAGACGAAGGAATTTTCCTTATCGTCAGAGCTGCCGCATTTGGTTAAAGTAAAAGAAGTGAAGTTCTTAGAAGATGGCTGGAAGTTCCGCTTTGGGCTGAAACTTTAGTACGGAGTAAGATGAGCCTATTTGTTGCCGATTGCTAGGTTCATGTTAGGATTGGTGTGTTAGATAGGACGATAGAAAAGGACGTGACAGT
>Ga0209566_100146_pt1 | contig 83591 bp, 81 predicted proteins | sample Araplavi_mTSA_r2_2_FD_184287 | JGI IMG/M metagenome (GOLD analysis project Ga0209566, IMG submission 184287) | Arabidopsis root microbial communities from North Carolina, USA - plate scrape CL_Cvi_mTSA_r2 (SPAdes) (version 2) | ecosystem: Host-associated > Plants > Roots > Endosphere | place... | reverse complement strand
TACGTTCAATTATGCTAAGATGGGAGTAGCTCATGTTAGTTCTCCTGTATGAATGGTTGTGTGGTAACTCCCATTTTACATGAAACTCACATGGGCCTTTTTATTTTCTAGCTGTCGCACTTCATATTACAATCCGTCTTACTAAAAACATTTGATCTACGTTATAAATTACTGGATAAACTTTATCAAGGCCATGTTTAAGCTTAAGCTCTCTAGCCGCTTCACTTACAGATTCACTACTTGCTTGAATCGGCTTCAATTCGAATTTCTCAACTAAATATAAGCTAGATTCATTTCCAGTTAATATCTCACTTTCAAACCCGTTTGAAACAATATAATCTCTTATCTCAGGATTACTTTCAACCTCTTCAGCCTGTACCATTTCCAATTGAAAGGCTTCTGTTGTGACTTGATTAACAATACTCTCAATTTCATTAGCATTAACAACTGGAAGTACAGGCGACATTAGCAAAATCAATATTACAAAAAACAATCCTAACTCCCCTTTTAGTTATTTTTTCGGAATATTCCCCTGACTAAATATTACAATCGTTTGTGATTTTAAGTAAAGGAATATCACGGAAATAAGTCCAATAGTATTCATTCAAAAGTATTTTTATAGCGAAAAACAAAAAATAATACATAGAAAATCAAAAATTAGTTGACACAATTTTTAATGCATGATAAAAATGTTAATATCCATTTCGGAAAACTACATATTTGGGCTATGAAAGGATAAAGTAGTGGAAATCTCCCTATCTCAGAGAGCTGATGGTTGGTGTGAATCAGCATATAGATTATTCATGAAGTTCGTCCTGGAGCATCTTTCATAAATCTCACGTTGTGAGGAAATGAAAGACGGTAGTGAATACCGTTATCAAATAAAGTGGTGAAGAATTTTGTTCACAACTAGGGTGGTACCGCGATATATATCGTCCCTACGTATTTACGTAGGGACGTTTTTTATTTAGGTCTTACTTTTGTTGTATCTTCATAACTAGGGTGGTACCGCGATATTTTATCGTCCCTACGTATTTACGTAGGGACGTTTTTATTTAGGTCTTACTCTTGTTCTATCTTCATAACTAGGGTGGTACCGCGATATTTTATCGTCCCTACGTATTTACGTAGGGACGTTTTTTATTTGAGAGGAAGTGGTTGTATGGGAAAGTAACCACGATAGAACAATATGAATAAAGACCGAATCGTAATAGACAAAGAAATAGAAGAAGCAGAGAGGAGATAAAGTGATGGATTCACAGCAATGGACATCGAAATTAGGTTTCATTTTAGCTGCTGCAGGTTCAGCAATTGGTCTTGGCGCGATATGGAAGTTCCCATATATGGCCGGTATTGGAGGCGGAGGTGCGTTCTTTCTTATTTTCATCGGTTTTACTTTATTAATTGGTTTACCGTTATTATTGGCGGAATTTGTAATTGGAAGAAGTGCACAAAAAGAGGCTGTTGAGGCATACAGAGATATTGCTCCAAAGACGCTATGGCCGTGGGTCGGTAAATTAGGGATTGTAACATGCTTCATATTGCTTTCATTCTACAGTGTTGTAGGAGGATGGATTCTATTATATTTATGGAACGCAATTACAGGTAGACTATGGGAAGGAAATGGCGCGTACGAAGCAACTTTTGGTGAAATCATTTCCAATCCATATTTGGCGGTTGGAGCACAGCTATTATTTATTCTTATTACTATTTTTATTGTAAGTAAAGGTGTACAAAACGGTGTTGAAAAAGTAAATAAATATTTCATGCCCGCACTATTTGTTTTATTCTTTGTCTTAATTGTTCGAGCACTTACATTAGATGGTGCTGGAGAAGGAGTTCGTTTCTTCTTACAACCAGATTTCTCACATGTAACGTCTGAAATTGTGTTATATGCGATGGGGCAATCGTTTTTCTCATTATCTGTCGGTGTAGGAGTCATGGTAACGTATAGCTCATACTTACCGAAAGAAGAAAGTTTACCGCGTTCCGCATTTTCTATCGTCGGTTTAACGCTTGTTATTACATTGCTTGCTGGACTTGCTATTTTCCCGGTTGTATTCGCATTTGGAATGGAACCATCTCAAGGGCCAGGTCTATTATTTATTGTATTGCCAGCGATTTTCAGTAAAATGGCATTCGGAAAGCTATTCTTCATTATTTTCTTGTTACTATTTTTCTTTGCAACGATAACATCCGCAATTTCGATGTTGGAAATTAGCGTTGCCTCTTTAACGAAAAAAGGGAACGGAAAACGCGAAAAAATGGCACTGATTGTCGGATTACTAATCTTTGTCGTAGGGATTCCATCGGCGCTATCCTATGGCGTATTAAGCGATGTGGAATTGTTTGGCAAAACCGTCTTTGATTTAGCAGACTTTACAGTAAGTAATGTTCTTATGCCACTCGGTGTATTATTAGTTGCAATCTTCGTACCGTTAAAAATGAAAAAAGATGTGTTAATGAGAGAATTGGAAGTAAGTAAAAATAAAGGCTATAAATTATTCGTATTATGGTTATTCTTACTTCGCTATATAGCACCAATTGCAATTATAATCGTATTTTTAAATGTAATTGGAGTGATTTAGAAATACGAAGGGCCCTAGCATAACGTTATGTTAGGGCCTTTTCGTTATATTTTTTCCGTTTCAAGAGATAACACTTGCACCTGACGTAACGTCATGTTTTATAGTATAGTTGCCGGCAAATTGATGCGCAGCACAAAAAGAGGTGATTATGAAGCAGCTTTGGAAAGTCGGAGATCTTGCTAAGCTCACGGGACTCACGTTACGAACATTGAGATTTTACGATCAGATTGGCCTGTTTTCTCCTTCGGCGCATTCCGATTCGGGGCACAGGCTGTATAACCAGGCCGACCTATCGAGACTGCAGCAAATTTTGTCCTTAAAAGAGCTAGGCTTATCGCTTGAGGAGATTAAGTCCGTATTAACCGGCGGCCACTTTAGTCCGCTGCAAATTGTGTCGCTGCAAATCGCCCGTCTAAAAGAAACGATCCAGATGCAACAAAAGCTTTTGGCCGGATTGGAATCCGTGTCCGAACTCATGCTTTTGAAACAACCAGTGACGGTTGAAGATTTTACAAAATTATTAGAAATGATGAAAAAGAGCCAAGAAAAAGTGATCCTCGAACGTTGGATGAATTGGGAGCATCGCCTGGATCAGCTGGGCGACCTCCTCGACAAGGATACCGACGAATCGAATCAAGGGAGCTGAAAATCATGAACGAACGATCTTCCATTCATCACACTTTCGTCGTTGAGCGAGTGTACAAAGCTTCGCCAGCAAAGGTTTTTGCCTATTGGGCGAATCCTCACATGAAAGAGCAATGGTTTTCGAAAGCAGATGAGTTTGACTTCCGTGTCGGCGGTGGAGAACGCACTCAAGGTGGGCCTCCCGGCGGAGCGGTGTTTACCTTCAATGCCCGGTACCACGACATTGTGCCAGACGAGCGCATCGTTTATACCTATACGTTAGATATGGGCGAGACGCGAATTTCCGTTTCCGCAACGACCGTCGAGTTCAAGCCAGAAGGAGAAGGCACAAAGCTGATTTTCACCGAGCAAGGCGTCTTTCTCGATGGCCACGATACACCGGCTCAGCGCGAGCACGGAACCAAGGAGATGATGGATAAGCTGGGTGTGCAGTTGGAGATCGACTAACCTATTCAAACTATGTAAAGGAGGAACGAGCATGACAGAAAACCATGCGGCAAATAGCGAAACCAGCTCAGCGGAAGAATACGAATTGGTAACAACGAGGGTGATAAATGCATCCCCTGCTCTCGTTTACGAAGCCTGGACTAAACCCGAGCATTTGGCACAGTGGTGGGGTCCGAACGGGTTTACAAACACTTTCCACGAATTTGATTTACGGCCGGGAGGGACATGGGAGTTTGTGATGCACGGACCGAACGGAGTTGATTATCCCAATAAAAGCGAATTTGTCGAAATCGGGCCAGAACGGATCGTGCTGCGGCACGTATGTGAACCCCATTATCAACTCACGGCAACCTTCGAGGATCTTGGCGGTACAACCAGACTAACATGGCGCCAGCTTTTCGAAGACGCTGCCGTATTCAACGCCATCAAGAAAATTTCAACTCCAGCCAACGAAGAAAATCTTGATCGGCTCGAAGCGCAGTTGCAGAAGATGTCCATCTGAGAACCTAAGGCGAGGGAGGAACGGGCATGACGGAAAACCATGCGGCAAACTGTGAAATCAGCGTAGCGGAAGAAAAGGAGTTGGTAACAACGAGGGTGATAAGTTCATCCCCTTCCCTCGTTTACGAAGCCTGGACTAAACCCGAGCATTTGGCACAGTGGTGGGGTCCGAACGGGTTTACGAACACTTTTCTCGAATTTGATTTACGGCCGGGAGGGATATGGGAGTTTGTGATGCATGGACCGGACGGAGTCGATTATCCCAATAAAAACGAATTTGTCGAAATCGGGCCAGAACGGATCGTGCTGCGGTATCTATATGACCCCCATTTTCAACTCACGGCAACCTTCGAGAATCTTGGCGGCACAACCAGATTAATTATGCGCCAGCTTTTCGAAGATGAAGCCGTATTCAACGCCATCAAGGAAATCGCATCTTTACACACCAAGGAAAATCTTGACCGGCTCGAAGCGCATTTGCAGAAGATGTCCATCTGAGAGCATGGGTACCTTTTCCGATAGACTCCTGCCGGCCGCGAGGCCGGTTTTTCCATGTATTCTTGTAAGCGTCACACAACCCAGCCTTACATAGCGCTATCTTAGACTGGGTCGTGTGTTGTCTGGAGAATCTTCATTTTTCTTTTTTCTTCTCATTTTCTCATTCCGGCACTAATTTCAGTTCATGTCCTGCCTTTCGGTATTCATTCGGTTCGATACTCGTGATGTGGTATTGTCCGGTAGTCCAATCATCTACTTGGTCATGGTACCACTTGCTCAGTACATGTCCGGATTGGCCGGGTCCCACCACATTCCACGAGCGAGTCGGATCGGACATATCAATGACCGTTCGCCACGGTGCCCCATGTGTGACTTCGCCACTCTCCGCATCCCAACCTGCAGCCCCGACGGTGACACGGCCGCCGCCCATCGGAACAGACTTGGCATTAAAAATCAGATCCAACGGCTTCACAGCACCAAGCGGATGAGCAAAATCAACCTGATGGAACTTGCCCCACTGCCATTTGTCCGGATGTTTGCCCTGCAGCGAAACAGCCTGATCCACAGCCAGCTGGAATGCCTGCAGCGCCACCTTCTCGACTCCGCCTTTTTCGTCGATCCATGGCTCCCGTTCGCCTTGAAGCGCCCTGCGGAGCATTTCATCCTTAACAACCGATTTATTGTTAAACAGCTCCATCAAATCAGCGTTGATTTCGGATGTGAATAGCACATCATCAAAACCCTGCATCCACAGCTCAAAGCCAAGCGGTGCAGCCAGATCCGGATCATTCACTTTATTCCATCCTTGTAAAAGCGAAAGCACGTCGCGGTCGATTTGCCGCAAATCCGGCGAGTCTTTGATCTTGGCAATCAACTCATCAACAAACTCTTCTGCCTGAAGGTTATCGCGGTCAAATTGAAGTTTTTTCATATCCTCTACGGTTAGCTTATCCTTGGCTGATAGCACCTGTTGGATACGCGCTTCACGGTATGGCTGGGACCAGACGTCCGTTAGATGATACGGATAGCTGTCGCCGATCACTTTATTGTTGGCCGTAGCGATAAACCCTTCCTTTGGATTCACGGTTGTGGGCAGTTCATCCCACGGGATATATCCCGTCCACTCATATTCATCCGTCCAGCCTGGTACCGGAATCGAACCGTCGCCTTTTTTGCGGATCGGAATCAGGCCGTTCCCACGGTAGGCAATCGTGCCATCCGTAGAAGCAAAAACAAAATTTTGAGCAGGTGCTTCAAAATGTGTCAATGCCTGCTTGAACTCCTCCCAATTCCGAGCTTTCGCGAACATCTGAACCGCTTCGAGCTCGGTTGTTGCATCCAAGGCGGTCCATTTCATCGCAAGCGCCGTTTCCTGCCGCTGATCATGCGCGAATTCAGAGATAATCGGGCCATGCCGAGTCACAACAACTTCATACGGCACCGGAGCCTCGCCTTTTACCTTAATTTCCTCTTGATAAACCTTGGCATCTTCCCATTTGCCCATATATTCGAATTGATACGGATTGTCGGGGTTTCTTTTTTCAATATAGAGATCCTGTACGTCCGGACTCAGATTCGTCACCCCCCAGGCTATCGTGTCGTTATGCCCGAGAATGATCCCTGGAACGCCCGCAAATATCACTCCGCTCACGTTCAGCTCCGGTGCCGAGAGATGCGTCTCATACCAGATGGACGGCGTACTTAGGCCCAGATGTGGGTCATTGGCCAGCATTGGCTTGCCGGATGCCGATTTCTCTCCAGATACGACCCAGTTATTGCTGCCGTTAAATGGATCCCGCGGAACCGCGGTAGCTGCTAGTGCCGTCATATCGACCGGTTGGTCTTTTAACGCTTGAATGATCATTGCCCCATCCTTCGGATAGGTTGGCATAAGCGACTGAAATTTCTCGGGGGACAGCTTCTGCGCCATTGCGTACCTAAAAGCCTGACCCTCCCAGTTGCCTGCCAGATCATAGGACATGTATTTGCCAATCGTCAAGGAGTCCACAGGCTGCCATTCCCCGGGTTCATACCCCAGAATCGCAAATTCGACCGGTAGCGATCTGGCGGCTTTGGCATGTTTGATGTAATTGTTGACGCCATCCGCATACCATTGCAGCACCTGTCTGGACTCTTTTGAGTAAGCTCCAAGAGAAACCTCCGCCGCCCGCCGCAAACTAAACGCACGGAAAAATTTATCGCGGTCGATAGCCTTAGCCCCCACCACTTCACTAAGCTGTCCGGAAGCCTGCCTGCGGCTCATATCCATCTGGAACATGCGATCCTGCGCCGTTACATAGCCTTGAGCCATGTAGAGATCATGTTCGTTTTGCGCCTCGATATGTGGAACGCCGGAAGCATCCCTCCATACCCTCACTTCCTTTTCTAGTCCAGAAATGTTGAGTTTCCCCTGAACGACAGGCAGGCTTTTATTCACGAACCAATAAACGTATCCCCCAGCGCAGGCAAGCAAAAGGACTAATACCAAAACAATGATTCCGGTAACACGAAGCCAGTGTTTCTTCTTGTGACGTTTGACGCTCGGAACGGTTACAGCGGCCAATAGCTTCATGCAAAGCCACCTCCAGACTTTTGGATGTATTTTGTAAAATTATTCAATATAAATAGTTAAGCGCTTACAAATTTACGGAGTATCTATTTATATGTGTATTAATGAATACTTTGTTCAATGTTCATTTTTATGGATAACATGAAAAGCCGTAAATCATCGGATAACCCGCTGACTTACGGCCTGGCTGTTGAAATTTCATATAACGTTAATATGTATGTGAAGATCCTGTATCTATAATTACATCATCTATTTTCAATACTCTTTGTCTGAATGTAACGATAAGTGACGTTGTAATTAACTGTCCGTCATAGTTAATTTTCATTACTATTACGTCTCACTCTCATTAATGGATCTCGGCGAAGATGAATCACAAAATCTTGATTTGAAGTATGGTACACGATATTCCCTGGCTTTGCTCGAAAAAACTCTTTATTCGCATCTTCTTCTGGTATTGTGCGAATCGGTGCCACTTCATCTACTACCTTTTTGTTGCCTTCCTCATGATAATTAAGTACGGAAACCAGAACAAATTGGTCAGGAAACAGTTCTCTTACTTCTTGCCATTTCATTCGTTCTACCTCCTACAAATCCGTCTAATTCTTCGGTATATCTTAATTTTATCATCTTAATGTTAAGTTTTCGCAATATATTTTTTGCATTTCAGGGCCTTTTTTTATTCTTCTGCTGATTTCCTATTACGTGATTTTTACGAATTGCAAATACCCCGATGATACCTATGAACTTCACGAATAGATACAAAGTAGAGAAATGACACGAACCTCCTTACCTTAAAGATTACTACTCTTTAGCTTCTCTTTTTCACCCTTACCCATACTATATATTACATCCGTTGCTATGTGCCCCGGCGCAAAGTTGCGTTGAATCTCTTCCAAGAAGCACTGAACCGCAGGTGCCAAATACCGATTTTTCATAAACATTAAATAGACTGTACGTTCCAACGCAGGCGAATCCAACGTTTTGCGAACAATCGATTCATCCTTCGGTTCAACCAAATAGTTTTCTGGAATAATAGCAACCCCAAGGTTTTCTCTTACTAATGTCAAAGCGGTCTCGAACCGCTCGATTTCGAATTTGATGTTCGGTGATGCTTGTTCAAGCGTAAAGGCTCTCAAAATATCTTCTCTCGTCTGGAATCCTTCCATGCTAATAATGAAGGGTTCTTTCTCCAACTCTTTGAATGTAATAAATTCCTTCTGAGCTAGGGCATGATTCCAATGCAGCACCAAGACTAACTTTTCCTTATACAAAGGGAGCGATTCAATATCGTCTTCGTGGATGCACTGGTTCGTATTTCCGCAAGGAATCGACCACTGCCTTTCTGCTCAGCACCTTTTTGAATGCGAGGAAGGCGTTTGACGCAATCAAGGGAGATTAGGCGCGGCAAACGCTCCGAATGCGATCAGGCAAGCGCTCGCAAGCCTCCCCTGGAGAACAACGGAAGGTCATCGTCTTGTCGATGCGGGAAATGTGACTTGTTCCAATGACAAACTTGAAGAAGCCCAAGCAGCATTGGGTCATACCGTCTCTGATCTCTTATCCAAGTCTTCTACTCCTATTATTTTAGGCGGTGTACATGAGACGCTGTATGGACATTATTTAGGTGTCCGGCAGCATATCGGACCAGATGCTTCGCTAGATTATCAATATTGACGCCCATTTTGACCTACACCCCTACGACACTCAGCCATCATCAGGAACGATGTTCCGTCAAATACTAGAGCAGGATCGCAATAGTAGCTACTTTGTGCTTGGCATCCAGCGTTTCGGTAATACACAAGAACTGTTCGACAAAGCGGACGATCTCGGTACCCGCTACATTTTAGAAGAAGATATGTATGAAGGACAGATCGATAACATTATTTCATCCGCACACACATTCATGGAACAACAGGATTATGTCATGCTCACCTTATGTACCGACGTTCTCAATGCGGCATTTGCGCCGGGAGTCAGCGCTCCATCTCCTTTCGGATTAACGCAGATGGTCGTTCGCACCCTTATTCGCACAGTCGCCGCTCATAAGAAAACGCTTTCTTTTGATATTTGCGAGGTGAATCCAGCCGTTTACGAGAGCGGAAGAACCATTAAGTTAGGAGCCTACTTGACGAATGAAGCTATCATGACATTTATGGGGAGGAACACTGATGACGATGGCGCTTAATCAAGTGAATACGATATTTTTGGCCGTAGCCCTGCTTGTACTAGGAACCTTACTTGTCAGAAAATCGGGAGTACTGCAAAAGTTTTGTATTCCGGCGCCTGTTGTCGGTGGACTGCTGTTTGCTATTCTAGCTACAATCCTAAAACAACAGGACTTTTGGAAATTACATTGGATACTTCGCTCCAAAGTCTATTCATGCTCACGTTCTTCACCACGGTAGGATTGGGCGCAAGCTTTCAACTCATCAAATTAGGCGGCAAGCTGCTCGTCATTTACTGGCTTGCCTGCGGATTTCTCGCTTTGGCGCAAAATAGGATCCTTGGTGCACTTTTAGGGTTCACCATTCAAAACAAAAAGACCTCTAGCCCACGATGTGGAACTGGAGGTTTTGCTGTATTTCTACAGATGTTAAAACACTTCTTGTTGCTTGACTATAGTTATTCATACAAAACATCACATAGTGTTTGACCTTAACACCAGTGTCCGGGTTTATAATGAAAAAGAATCATTCATGAAGGGGATTTGAACATGAGAATCGGGGAACTTTCCGCCCGAACTGGGGTTAGCCTTCGCTCACTGCGTTATTATGAGCAGCAGGGATTGCTTACTCCCGCTAGGCATACGAATGGCTACCGCGAATATTCAACGTTTGCGGAAGAACAAGTGCGCACCATTCAGTTTTATTTAAGCCTTGGACTCACAACGGAGCAAATCGCTGGATTTCTGCAATGCGTCCTCAAGAATGAAGAAGCCTTCTGCCAAGAGGTGCTCCCGATATATGAGCAAAAGCTTGCGGAAATCGACGAGCAAGGGGTTACACTTGTTGAATTCGGAGCAACGTGGTGCCCGCCATGTAAAGCGCTTCTGCCAATTCTCGACGAGTTGGATCAACAATATGGGGAACGGGTAAACGTAGTCAAGGTAGACTGTGACGACTCCCCTGCCATCGCGTCCGAATACCGAGTTATGTCTATGCCGACGGTCATTATGTTTCATAACGGCGAGCCGGTAGAAAAACTTGTCGGGCTCCGTCCTAAAAATGTGTATGAAACGCTGATCGAGCGGTACGCTTATTCTCAATAAAATAATATGCTTAAGCAGCCTTCGCTCGTGCTTTCATCGGGCTAAGGCTGCTTCATTTTTTTGGTAACCGCTCGTAGTTGTAGACTGCCACTTATCCAACGGGGAAACTGGTTATGGTACTGCAATCCAGTGTGTCTGCCAAGGAATCGAGCGTAATAAGATTTGCAGCCTCATGAAGATAAGCTCCAGTCGCTCCGCTGTCGTCTTCACAGCCGGGCATACAAACCACCCAATGTCAACAACTCGTCATGCCAGCCTTGTTCCACGATTGTTCCTGATTTCTTTTTTTAGGATAAAACACAATGCTCCACGAAGTCATATACCATAATGTGAAGGGGGAGGGCTATCCATGAATTGTCCGGTATGCAAATCACAATTCATTAAATACTTTCATCGTTATAGCCAATTTAACTTATTGCAATGCTCTAATTGCGAGTTGGTATTTCAGGAAGGATTATCAAATATCAATACTAAAAAATTTATTCCGGAAATTTATAATGAAGCTTGGTTCAACCTTTAACGCCGTTGCTTTTTGGCATGTGCTCGAACATGTTCCGGAACCAATTACTTTTCTACAAGAAGTTCATTCTGTACTTTATGAGGATGGTTTGCTATTTTTTAGCGTTCCAAACCATCACTCCTTTACCAATGAAATTTGCGGAGTTGAATCTTTACTCTATACAGAAGTCGATCATTTATTCCATTACTCTAGTTATAATTTACCTTTATTGCTGGAACAGGCTTCATTTGAACCAATTACTATCTTTTCTCGCCAAGCTCCGCACCGAATTCATATGGATATCAATCTAAGTCTACAGAAATCAGACCGATACAAAGAAATTTCTATACCAGAGAAGATGGCTCTTATTCCCCATCTCCAAGCAGACATGCACGGACATGAATTGTATGTCATATCACGTAAAAAGACGGATGTCAAGCCAAACGCGACAAAATGATTTAGGCCGTTTTCCAAACTAGACATTGTATATCCGACATCCCCCTAGTAACCTAGCATTCAATGTTTATTCGAATCTATCTTTCTCCGCACCCGCCGCCACATAGCGAACGCCCCACAATCCAATCGTCAGCACGAGCGATGGCACCATTCACATCGAATCCATTCGCGTTCGCGGTTCAAGCGTACCGGCAGCGAGCGCATGGCTCATAGTCTTCTCTGTCATTCGGTACAGGATGACAAAAAAAATAGAGGCTGACTGTCAGCCTCTCAGAGTGTCGAGAAAGTCCCTTGGACTTTTCGACACTTTCATTTTTATGTGGTGGCTCTCATCTCATAAAATAAAAATCGATTTAAAACGCTCTGAGAACCGACTTTTTGATAAGAACTTCACGAATTTTGATAGTTCTATAAAATAGTGAGGTTTCTCAACAGGCTGAGAGGCTGACTGTCAGCCTCTATTTCTCAATATACTCAACTATTTTCTGATTCACAAGTACTTCGCTTATTTTTCCTACATCTACCATTTCGCCCAAAGAAACAATCGCTTGATAGGATCGCTCCTGGGTCGGCTCGGCCGAAGTCCCGCCAGCGCTGCCATCTGCTCCTCCGGCTGGTGGCGCCGCTTCTCCCGGCGGTGTGTCTACCGGTGGCGTGTTTCCCGGCGGCATGGCTCCCGCCGTCTCGTTCGGCTGCGCACTGTCCTCTTCCCCTGTCGAGCCTGGCTTGCTATCAGAAGAATCGGCTGGTTGTCCGCTCCCGCCGCCATTCTGAGCCTGCTGCCCGCCGCTTGTGGAAGAAGAAGCGGCCCACGAAGAACAGAGATGCTGCACAGGACGATCCTTATACGTCTGCTCGGGGCCACCCTCCAGCTTCAATGTAATCGTGCCCGCCTGAAAAGCAGAGCATTCCGCCTCCGTTCCGAACTCGAATACAAGCTCTGTCGTCGGCTTCCATTCGCCGTCCACGGAATCTTCGACTTGCCTCGCGTAGACTTGCGGTTCGATCTTATTGGTCCGCTCTTGCGGAGACGGCGCAGGATTGGACGCAGTGATATCCGCCACTGCGGGCTTGCCGCTGTCGAAGACGCCGGAAGCCGCCAATCCGCCGCCGATGCCGCCGATGACCAGGATCGCGGTCGCGAACCACACCATCGCTTTCCGGTTGCGCCGCAGCCATCTGACGATGGGCGGCGATAACTCACTGCGGGCCTTGACGAATGCAGCCTGAAGCGGCGCACCCGCCTGCTCGAAATAGAGCTTACGGTTCGTCCGGTTTTTGAACGCGTCTTGGTCGTATTTTTTGAAATAAGCGACCACCGCCGCGGCATATCCCGGCTCGAGCTTCCTTTCTCGCGAGAACAAGCGCTGCTTCTCGGACCAGTTCATGAACAGATAGACGGTCTCCCGGTTCGGCGCATGCAGGTGCAAATAATGGAGCAGCGCTCCGTATTCGATCAAGCCTGTGTCGGCATCCCGGTAGAACGCCAGCACTAGCCGCCGGAAGCGGGACGGCTCCAGATCCTTCTGCAGCCAGCGTCGTCCAAGTTGCTGCAACCGATCCAGCTCGGCAGGCGATAACCCGCCGAAGATCGATTCATCCGGCTCGGCGTCGCGGAACCAGCGGTATGCAGCCAGCATGACATTCGCCGTGGATTGCACCTGAGGCGAATAACGGGCGACCCATTCCCTCACCTCGCCCGGGTGCGCTAGGAAACCGATCTGGAGGAACGCTTCCTGGTGCGTCTGCTCCAGATTCAGCTCCGTCAGCAGGAACACATTCGCCGCATAAGACAACTGCTCCATCAAGAGCAGCATATCTTCGCCGGCAATCCGCCCCTTCTCCGCGAGCAGGCGGTCTACCGTATCCAGCACCGCGTTCACGGCGGACACCGGCTCCGCATCATGCCGCAGCTTCTCGGCGAGCTGCCCGGCAGCCAGCTCGGTGAACTCAGCCTTGCGCAACAGTACCGGATGCTGGCTGGACCAATGGTGAGCCAGCTTCACAAGCTCCTCGGCCCGGACGATCTCCTGGAATTTCTGCCGCATATACGGGAAGAAAAGCTCCACCATCTTGCCGCCCCGCAGCAACGTGTCGAAGAAAGGCTTGCTGACGCTGTCGCTGCCCTCGATGAGCGCATAATAGGCTTCCGTTCGCTCACGGCTCTTCGCCTGATTGGCTTCATATAAGCTCCGGATCAAGTACCCGAGCAGATCGCTGCCCAGCGCCGCCCCGGCAAGCGCTTCGAATTCCATGAAGCATTTCACGATAGCCGGATCGGGCATCTCGCCCTGCTTGACGAGCTCATACTCGCGCTGGAAGCCTCCGCGGAACAGCTCCGCCAGCCTCCGCTTCGACTGAACAGCCCCTTCCGGCGCCAAGTAATCGAGCATCGAACGCAGCGCGCCAACCCGATTCTGCATATACACAGAATCACTGCCTTCCTCGATCTGGTACAAGACAGCCAGCTCGTGGCAGCTCGCGATCGCGGTATGCCGCTGCGAGTCCATACCCTCCAGCATCTGCTCGTGGAAGACATAGAAGGCTTCCGCCCGCCCGGGCTGATCCAGATTGCTCCAGGCGAAGCTCAAGTAGGGCTGCTTCCCCAGATCGATATCGACATTCGTCACCCGCTTGGACGCGAGATCGAAGGTATAATCCTTGTCGATGCTGCGATCATTCGAGCGCAAGCTCCCTTGCTCGACGAACGTCAGATGAATGCCCTTCCGGCTCTGCGGCTCCTTCGAGAACGTCAGGAAGCCGAACGCACGGCGGTACGCATACGGCAGACTGCCGTACAGCACGCCGACCAGCTGCAAGGCAGTCTCTGACAATTCCTCCACCGCGACGTCGAGCGCCACGAACACTTTGCGTCTTGTGACAACGGACGAGATGACGGCGAACAACAGCTTCTTGAACATCTTCTCGTCGATGCCGAGGCTGGCGAGCAGGGAGGTCGGCGAAGCCGGACGGCGCGCTTCCGCCGCGGCAAGAATCCTCTCCAACTCAGGCAGCTCTGTGCCCTGCTCGATGTCATAGCTGCCGCCGAAGTCCGCGTTCAGCAGCGAGGGGTAGTCCTTCACCGCTTCAGCCGCCTGATCGGCGGGCATAATATAGTTATGGGTGAAGAAGGCGCTGCGTAAGCCCGTGAAATCCGCCGCCTGATAGATGCTGCGGCCTAGGACGAGCTGCCCCATCTCAGCGTGGAACAGGTGCAGTGCTTGCGGATAGCGCGCTTCGTCCTTCTCACCGCGCGCGGCCAGCTCCGCCGGTGCGTCATAGACACAGAACGGATGCAGCACTTTTTTGATGAATCCGGTATCAAGCCCGCCGGAGACCGCGATCGTGTCGAAGCCTTCGTTGGAACGGAAAATACCGCGCCGCTCCCGCGTGTACATTTGCTGCTGGATGCGAGAGGATCTGTTCGATGTCAATGCTGCTCTCTCCCCTCGATATAATTCAATTGATGCAACAGCCAGATGAACGGCTCATCTACCCGGATTGGACTGACAACCCCCTGCAGCTTCTGATTGACCGGGTTGCTGCCCAATGCCGACACAGCGAAGTAGGCCGTATTGGAGAAATAGACATCCATCGTTCCTTTGAATGGACGGTCCACCTTCTCGATGAAGCGCCGGATCTCGCCGTCGATATTATGGAATTCCGTCAGATCGAGATATTTGCGATGAACCATATTGTGGAAAATATTGCTATTCGACTTAATATAGTCTCCATCCTCATCCTTCAACGCATGCAGCATGTCGCTCTTCGTCAGTACGACCGCCGTCGGGATGTCGGTCTTATTCTTGTCCTGGTAAGCGATGAAGTCGCCGAACAGCGTCAGCACGACATCGCGCGGCTCGTCATATTGCGGTACCCAATCGTCGGAGGCTCCGCCGTATTGCATACGGATTTTTTCACGAATCGACCGAATTTGCAGCGGATCAATCATGAACAGAATGCCGGTCGAATTTTTAATATGCTGGCCATGCAGGCCAAGATAATCCTGATCGACCATCCCTTCCCCCGCGACATCAAAAAACACCAATGTGAGCGGTGGCTTCGTCTCATCCTTGAAGACGAATTGAAAGATGAACGGCTCCTGCATCTTCTCCTTCTGCGTCGACGCGAGCAGATCCCCGCGTTCGAACAGAGGCTCCTCGTACAACGTGCGGAACTTGCGGCTTATCTCCGCATTGAGCGGCATGCAGGCGGCATCGAAATGATCGGCCGTCACATGCTGGAGCGTATGAATCAGCGAGGTCATGTAGACCGATTTGCCGACCTGGGAAGCTCCGATAATGGAAATGATATTGCTCGGCACCTTCCCTGCCGTTACGGGCAGCTCATTATGGCAGTGCGGGCACAGCCTTCTGCGCGTGACGACGCCATAGCGGTCATTCAGCCCGATAAGCACATGGTCGGAATACAGATGATGCTCCTCGGGAACATCGCGCGGCTCGATGACCGCCTCCATATCATAGACCGTGTCCAAACCGAAGCGATCCCGGTATTTGTTCAACTTCTCATCCTCCTGCAGCGCATAATTCTCGTCATCCTCGCGGTGATGCGCCGCGCGGAACACGACCTCCGCCGGCGAGAACTTGCTGAAGCAGTACGGGCATACGATATCATAGAACAGCGGCCGTGACGCCGGCTGCGGCTTGCGCTTCAGAAAATCAAAAATCCCCAATGTCTTCTCCTCCTCATTCCGGTATCAGCTCGTACAGCTGGCCGTATTGGCGGCCGTCGGTGAAGAAGAGCCGAATAAAATCGTCCTTCCCGATCTCAATCTCCGGCAGCATGTTCCGGCCCGGGGCGAACGGCTCGACGAACGGGTAGACCGTGCCGTCGTCTTTACTGGCGGGATAGCCGCCGTGCTTCTTCACATAGCACAGCACATCCGCAGGGAGCGGCACCTCTGCCGCCACCTGGATTTGCGCCGTCTTGAATGTTTTGAACCAGCCGCCTTTATAGCGGATCGAATAACAGATTCTCGCCCGGCCGGTGCTCAGTGCGATCCGGTTCCCGCCATCCTGCTGGATGACGAGCTGCTGCTGTCCGTCCTCCTGCAGCAGACAAGCGTAGATGGTATAGACGAGCCGCCCGATCCCATCAATCCGGTCATGGTACCCGTTGTTGGCTTTGTACTCGTCTCTCGTATACAGCTTCAGCTCCGCAGCCGGCGGACGCTCGGCCGCCGGGCGATCCGCCGCCGCCTTGTGCACGTAGACGGCCTGAATCGTATCGGGCCACAGCCATCGCAGCGTACATCGATCTTCGTCAATACTATGTGCCAGTCTGCGGATGATCGGCGTCTCCGGACCCGCTTCCGAATAATACATCTATCATAGCCCCCTCCACACTAGAATCCACGGCTGTTCTGATCGGGCTGATGTCCGGACAGGCTGCTGCCTTCATTCCCCGCCGCTCCTCTTCGCCGGCGGCTTTCCTGCTGCCGCTGGCTCTCCTGCACAGGCACGGCCAGCGTGAACAGCGCAATGACGCCCGCCAGCACTAGATCGGCGTCGAGGCGCACGGCTCCGTCCGCAAGCGGTCGTCCGGACAAGCCGGCCTCCAGCAATAGACCAGCAAGCAGCCCCGCCACAGCCCCGCCGATAGCGAAGCTCTTGGCAAGATAGCGGTTGTCGAACACGAGGCCGAGCGACAAGCCAAGCGTAGTGCCAATCAGCGCGAGGGCAATGACATGCAGCGCCTTATAATAGCCGCTGTCCCGAAGCGGCCCGGAACGCTCCGTCACCAACGTCCGATCGCCGATGCTGCTGTAGATCTGCTCGAAAACGAACGACAGATCGTCCGCTTTGGACACATCGTAATACTGGCCGCCGGTCTCGTCCGCGATCTGGCGTAGTAGGCCCGAGCCTTCCGAGTCCACCAGACTGAGGCCGATCGTGTGAACGGCAATATGCTTCGCCTTATAATCAGCGAGCACTTCGTTCGTATTCACTTCGCTGAAGCCGTCCGACAGCAGGACGGCCATCGTGCCGCCCGAATCAGCCGGATTGTCCTTAATATGCTTCATCGCTTCGGATAGAGACAGGCCGATATCCGTACGGCCCTGCGTCGGCTGGAGCCCATCCATCTTAGCGAACAGCTCATCCTTGACAGCCTGATCCTTCACTTGCACGAAAGGCTGAAGCAGGGTCACGCTGTCGTTAAATACAAACACAGCTACCCGCTTGTCCCGATCCATCTCTTCGATCATTCGCTTGGCCGCTTTATAGCGATCCTGGTTCGGATCCGTCTGCTCCATGCTGCCCGAATTGTCGATCACAAGCACGATATTTTCGACCGACTTCACGCCGCCCGCTTCAATCTGGTAGGCTGCTTCGAGCGTCAGCCCCGCGATGAACAGCAGGACGAGCGTCGCGGGCACGAGCACCAGCCACGATGTGCCCGCATACCGCTGCCGCCACGATTGGCCATTCAGCCGGGGCGAGATCATCTCGGCCGTCAGACAGGCCAGGCCGATGAATAGGGCGATGATCCCGAAGTAGAGCCCGCTCACCACGACATCCGGCCAGTGGCCAACCAGACGACACAGCAGCCACTCCCCGGCGGCCCAGCCGACCATGCCTCCAATCAGGCTGAACAGCACCATGAGCCAATTCACTTTTCGCTGCATAAATATAGCATCCTTTCACATAACCTCACATAAAATACGTGTTCATAAAGGCCGGTATTTACATATACGTTCAGGTAATCGTCATGACCCGCTCCATGCCAGGTCCGCTGCCCCGGACGCAGCTTCTGCCCCCCGGATCGATGCGCTGGCGTTCCGTTTCCCCGCCATCCCCCCGAGAACGGCAGCAGTCCGTACGGAACGCCTGCTGTCCCGCACGGAAGCCCGGCGGAAGCTCGCCTGGCATACCCGGATTAACGGATAGGCGGCAGCAGTCCAGGATCGATACCATGGAATCGGTACCCGTTCTGCACGTAGCTCTCGTAATACATTTTGCCGTTCCGGTAATACATCAGGTCCTCGACGCGGAAGCCGCCCATCATGTTCAGCTTCTCTACCCCGCTGCTTCGCTTCTCGTGCACGCAGCCGAGCTTGTAGATACGGGACGTCTCCTCCTCGTTCAACGCATACCGCATAAATTCGCTCGTCGCGTCGCCGAAAAAATATTTCTCCTCGTAGCGATGCTTATGCGTATAATCGAGCAAGCGGATATGAATGCCAGCATTTTCCTCCAGCGTCCGATACAGCTTCTTGAACAGTTCGTCCCGCGACAGCACCTCCTGGTTGCTATAGTCGATCGTCACGTTCGCCCGCCGCAGCAGTTCTTCCTCGAACGTCTGCCGGAACGGAGCCGCGGTCAACATATGATCCCGGCATACCTCGCACAGTCGCGCGGCCAAGGCTTCTATCCCCTGCTCCAGCAGGCGAGTGACGCTGCCCATATACCGCTCTTCGCCGAAGGCCCCCGGCCCCCGCTTCGCCTCGATGTCCCGCATGACATCCGCCGTCACACGTTCATAATACTCCATAATATTTTGGCCGATATAATCATCAGCCCGGCGGATGCTGGCGAGCGCCGCTTCCCGGAGCGTCCGTTCCAGCGACTCCATCTGCTGCACGTACTGCTTGCAGATCGCGTGCAGCCGTTCCAGCTCCGCTTCATATTTCCGATACAGCCGCAGCTCCGTCTCCAGCCGCAGCACCTCCAGCTTCTGGAAGTACACGGTGTCGAAGAAGGCGCGGATGAAGCTGCGTACATTGTGCTTATCCATCAGCGGCAGCCGTTGGAACGATTGCGCCTCCACCGTCTCGCTATACTTCTGCTCCAGCTCCGCCCGCGCCGCTTCCAGCGCTCTTGCCGCCTCGCGGATGCGGCCGTGCAGAAGCGGCCAGACGCTGCCCGCTTCCTCGGCCTCGTTCGTCCAGGCGTACACATGATAGAAGCAGGTATCCGTCTGGGCGGCCAACCGTTGCCGGACCGCATCATGCAGCTCGTCGTCCGGAAGCTGCCGGATCGCGCTCTCGGCGGCCCGTTCATAGTTCTCCCGGAAAAAAGCGGTGCAGCCGCTGCCGAACAGCGCTTCCTCTGCTTCGCGCAGTGTCATGCGCTTCAGCTGGCTGAAGCTGATGCCATGCGTCATCAAGCCGTTCATGTCGCCGAGCCGCTCCGCGGCCGGGACCGTCTGATCGACCTGGGCCTCTATCGCTTCCGTGTTCAGTCCGAACCAGGCAAGCTTCTCCGCGGCCGTTCGCTCGGGCCCGCCCTTCATCCGCTCGGTCAGCTCCCGGCAGAAATGGTACAGCACAGCGAGTGCTATCGAATGATTCGGGCGCTTCACCTTCGAGAAGCCCGCCGAGACGAACCCGATCCGGCCGGATTCGGTCATCAGATTGTTGCGCAGGGAGGTGTTGTTGTAGCTATCCATTCCATGCGCCCCAGCCGAGTCGATCCGCTTCCGGTTTTTCAACAGGTTCATATGGCAAATAATCTCGTAATTGTCTTCTTCGTCGAAGGATGACATGCCGCGTTCATTTTTGTCCGTCAGCACATAGACGAGATCGAATAACGGCGAAGCGGGATGCGTCACCTCGATCGCAATCCTGTCTTCCGTCACATGCAGCGGGGCCGAGAACGAGTAGTCTGGACTCTGCATATAATCGAGCTCACGCAGGAACGCGACTCCCGCCGAGCTGGCATAGCCGAAGGATTCGGCTTGTTCCCGCTCGCTGATGAGCGCGTACAGATCCGTCTGCACCGACTTGAACGATTGCTGAAAAATCGCTTCCGCCAGCATCGTAATTTCCGGCACCAGCACAGTGAGCGGATCATCGGCCCGCGTAATGACCGCCAGATGAATCCGGTCGAACGAAGCATAGAGGCGGCCGTACTCCGCGATATCGCTGCTCACCTTCCGCAAGATGCGGTTGAGCTCAAGCAGGCCGCCCTCCTCCGCGTAGAACTTACGGTGCACATCGCGGCGTATCGTCCTGCGGCTGTCGTTATCCCCGCTTCCGCCGAGCGGAAGCACGAGCCGGGCAACTCTGCCGCCGGGTTCTGCGCCATGCCGTGCGGAAGCGGCGCTGCGGGCGGCGGAATCTTCCCCGCCGGAGACTTCTACCCCTAGACCACGGGACGCAATGTGCACGTACATGACGCCGGCACTGTTATCCCATTTCCGGTCGCTAATCTGGATCATCGGCTCAATAGCGTCCCCCGCCTTGTCGCCGATGAAGAGGAACACCGTCGGATAATGAATGCTGCTCTGGTTATCGTCCCGGCCGGTGAGTCGATCCTCGTCGCGCGCATATTCGGTTGCGAACCTTTCCACTTTGGTCTGCGTCATCATCTTATTTCAACTTTCTCCGAATGGCGTTCAGCTTGGTCGTCAACTGCTTGTAGAACTGGTACGTATCCTCGCCGTTCGCCAGCTCGATTTTCTCGTATTCCAGCCGCTCGCGCGCCTCTAGGAACGCCGTGTACAGCTCATCCAGCTTCGCCAGCAGCGGATCGACATCCGCCGTTGCCGTCATCTCGGCGGCGCGGCGGGCCGATTTGCGCAGCAGCGTGCCGCGATGCTTCTCATCCAGGCCGCGGAAATGCTCGTATACCTCGTACTCGACATAATCCCGGCTCTTCATCAGATTGACGAACGGCTCCCACGCTTCCTCTTCCTCGTCGCGGTCATATACATAGAGCGCGCCTTTTTTGTAGATCGTTCCGGTGTACATCGCTTCGATGAATTGATCCTGCTGCTTCTCCTCGTCCTGATGCTGGCCGAGCAATTGCTCGAACTCCGCCACCTTCGCCTTGATCGCTTCGTACTTGGCCAGCTCCTCACGCAGACGCGCGATCAGCTCCGGCGAACGGATCAGATTCTCCTTCGCCAGCTCCTCGCTGATGCTGCCGAAAATATCTTTGGTCTCAACCGGCTCCAAGCCCTCTTCGAGCAGCCGCTTCAGATCCAGGTATGCGCGCTTCACTTCCCCGAGATTCGGCTTCGCGGCCTGCAGCTGCATATCGTAGCTTGTGAGCATGTCCGTGAGGTTGAACGGCTTCGTGAAGACGATGGCATAGCGGTTGCTCGTATTGTCGTCCATCCCCTTCTCGATGACGGTCTTGAACCGCGCGCCCCGCTCGAACTCGGTGCGGACGCGGGCGTTGTATTTCTGCACCCGTTCGTTCCGGTACGTATCTCCCCAAGATTGCTCCGGGATTGGGGAAGGAAGATACGTCCAGTTCGCCTTGTCGGTCTGCACGAGATGGCGACCGATCCCTTCTTTGTCGAGAATCGTGCGCTCATAACTCTCCTCGTATACTTTGAGCGGCGTATAGACGAAGAGCGGCACCCCGTTATGCGTATTCAGCCAGAATATGCGGTTCTTCACCTCGCTCTCCTTGACGGTGAAGTTCGACTTGCCGACCGCATTGTTCTGGTAGTTGCGGATCCCTTTGAGAATGCTCGGCGCCTTGACGGGCACTGATACGAAGCCCCAGCGCGGAAAATGCAGATTGCCCGAGCTGTTGCTCAAATGGAACACCGGAACCGCCTCGTCATCCAGCTTGCTCGCGATCTGGCGCTCGACGAACTTATCGATCGACTCGTCGTTGCCGAACTTCATGAGAAGGAACTCTTCCATGGATTGCGTAATCAGATCGCCGAACTTGTCCGACAGGAAATCCGAAATCGATCTGACGATATCAAGCTCCTGCTCCTTGACCCATTGGTTCGAGTGATTCAGCAGTTCCAGCGAGAAGTCGCGGATCAGGTCGTCGACTTCCTTCTGATCCATAATGTTGCTGATCACTTTCGAGATGTCCGGTACGCTGACGATGTTCCAATAATAGGTCCGGTTCCCCTTATGGTCGGCTTGCTCCTCGCCGTTGATCAGAATGTCGCCGTTCTTCTCGAAGATCGAGTTGAGAGCGTTCAATATTTCAGTAAATACGCTATAAATGCGGTTGTTCTCATGGTTCAGCAACTGATACAGATCTTCGTAGAATTCGATCATCTGCTCCGTGCGCTCCACATCGGCATGCAGCCAATATTCCTGAATTTTGGCTTCGATGTACATATTTTTCTTCTTGTCCTTGGAAATAAAGGCGCTCTTCGCATCGCCGAGACGCTCGCTCGCCTGCTCTTGTGCCGCCTCGATGTCGCGCGGAATATGATGCAGATTTTCGCGCAGCGTCTCGATGTAGGAGAGCAGCATTTTCAACAAGCAGAAGCCCTTCTCCGTGTAGATAAGACGAGACACATAGAACGGCCCCTGCTCCGGATGGAGGAACATCCGCCGGATCTGATCGGTGAAGCTGCCGACGATCTCGCCGGGAAGCTGCTTCTTCGCCTTGATGTATTCCTCGCGCGCCCGTGCTAGGAATGTCTGCTCCAGCTCCGTATCCATATTGACGACTTGCATTTTGATGACATTGTTATAGCTCAGGCGCTCGCTGTTCTCGAAGCCTGGCAGCGGCTCCGGCACGCGCGATTCGAACGTCTTCACCATCGTGTCGAGATCGACGCCTAGCTTGCGGGCGAACTTCTCGACCTCCTCCTGGCTCGGCGCCTTCTGGAACATCTTCTCCATCTTCTGGAACAGGCGGTACCCGAGATAGGTTGTCATCTCTTCGATCGGCAGGACGGCCGACGAAGCCCCGATGATGTTGTATTCGTAATTCGCCGGATACGCCCGGTTCATCTGGGCGATATTCGTGCGGATGTTGCTGATGTAATCGTGAATCGCGAATTCCTCGCCGGACTGCTTCTCCTCGCTCGCCATGAAGTTCGTGATGTTCTCCGCCGTCACGTTCATACAGTAGTCATACGCGTTCTCCAGCAGCTTCCCTTCCGTGTTTGTCGCCGAGATCAGATGGCACAGGTTGAACGGTGACAGTGGGGAATTGACCGTCAAAATGTTGCCGTACTTCTGCCGGAAGCGCTCGCCGCGGCCATCGACGTTCATCCAGTAATCAAGCTCCTTGAGCGCAGCGTAGCCGTTCTTCTTGATATATTCGCGCGTATGCTCGCTTAGGCTCTTGTTCGACAGGTTCACGTCCGGAGTGAATAGATAGCCGAGCGTATTGACGCGATCGATGCCTGCCGAGCCATAATCCCGCTCGATAATGCCGCGCACGATATAGGCAATGTCCAAGAAGCAGCCGCTGCCGGTCCCGCCGGACAAGCCGGACAGCAGAAACACCATCAGCTTCTTGTTCGTGCCGACGGACAGCGTCTTAATCTTCTTGTCAATCGCCTGCACGACCTGATTGATCTTGGTGAACAGCAGCAGGCGGCCCGCCTGGCGCACGCCGGCGGCGCCGTTCATTCCGTCGGTGATGCTCAGCTCAGGGGAGAGCCACTCGGTAATATATGGCTCCAGAATGCTGCGGTTCTGCAGCAGCCCGCCTATCTCGGCGTTCGACAGCAGCACGAATTCATTGAGCGGATCGAGTCCGATGCCGCGGTATGTTTTGTTGCGATCCTGTTCATTCGTCTCGAATGCCAGGAACTCCACATTGTCCGGCTTCCCGCGCTTCTTCTTCGAGATCGGATCCTCTGGCAGCTTGAATCTGCGATTGATCTGATACTTCAACCGCAGCAGGGCGTCGATGCCGGTCCCTCCCAAGCCGATAATCAGGATCGGATTGTCGATCGTGTCGACGCGGATCTTGTCGCTGACGATGCCTCCGCCCAGCGATACGTCCAATTGCTGAATATGTTCTCTGACGATTGGTTTCATAAATGGATGTTCCTCCCTATCATTTCAAATTCAAAAACGGGCTTGCGGAACGGTTCTACACGATATATTCAATCCAGACCGTTTTATCAACCTGTTGCAGCGGCACTGTAATCCGGTCGCCGCTCTTCATCTCCAGCCCTCTGCTCGCATCGACGGCGCGGCCCGATTTCTCAACTGTCCCGGCCGATCCGTTCTTGAGCAGGATGCGGTCGCTCTTGCCCGGCATAAACACCATCTTCTCGGTCTCCTTGAACTCGGGCGCCAACTGCAGCAGTTGGTGAATCGTGAATTTGCCTTTGAAGGCGGTCAACTTCTTATATTGCGGATAGGTCTTCTCTCCCGTATTCTCATCGCGGATCTCGATGACCATCTGGCCGACGAAGCCGCGGTTCGCCTTCTTCCATGCCGCGAGGAGGAACCCGGCGGCCAGAGCGAGGACGATGAGGACGATAGCCGCATAGACGATCCACGTCGGGAACGGCTTAGCCGCATCTCCTTCGCCTGCCCCTGCTTGAGCGGACGATCCGGCGCCCGCCGGCTTGGCGCTCACCTTGACCGGCTCCGTCTCCCGATAGAAGCTCTTCTCCTCCGCCCTTACTATGATCTCGTAATCATGCTTGTCCTTCACCTCGAATTCCCCTTCGAAGCGGTTGCCCGCCTGAGCGAGGGGTAGATCGACCGTATCGCCGGTATCGAGATCCTTGACATTCAGCACGGCGCTCATGTTCTGGTACAGCGCATCATTTTGCAGCTTCTGGCCATTGCTGGTCAAGTAGGCGCCGATTTTGATTTTATCGCCTTTTTTATACGTTTTGGCCGAAATCGGATCCATCGTCAGATTCAGATCATAGTTGAAGACGAGATTAATATCGATCTTGTCCTTATCCGCCCCCTTGACCTGCAGCTTCCAGTCGCCCTGGACCGGTTGGATCAGCTTCAGGAGCGAATAGCTATTCGAACGGGATAGCTGGACTTCATCGGAAGGAATCGCGACCTCCTTGCCGGACGGGTCGTACAGCTTCAATTCAACCGGCTTCGAGGACAGGATGGAAATATTGGCCTCCATGACGTTCGCATTCGGCACGTTCACCGTCACGTCCTGATAGCTCCCGTTCCCGGTGATCGGATGGATCGGAACGATTTTCAGCTTCTGATGGCTGGCAAAAATCTCGCTCAATATTTGCGGAAGGTCGTCCGCCGACGATGTGACGAACGATTTGCCGTTCGTCTGCTTCGACAATTCGGCCAGCGCTTCCTTGTTCAACTGCCCGTCGGCGTTCAGTCCGATCGTATAGATCGGGATGCCCTTTTGCTTCGCTTCTTTTACCGCCGCGCTCAGCTCCCGATCCGACTTCGCCTGCGTGCGGCCGCTGTTCTTGTTCAAATAGTTGTTGCCGTCAGCCAGCAGCACGATCATCGGCTCATGGGCCGGGTCGGCTCCCTGCTCGAGCACCTTGACGCCTTCCTTCAACCCGACCGCGATATCGGTATAGGCCCCGCGGTTCAATTGATCGATGAACTGCTTCAGATCCTCCTTGTCCTCCTGGGACTGAATTTCCAGCAGCGCTTTCTCGCGTTCGATTTTATCGGTATAAGCGACGATGCCGACTTTGTCGCCTACGGAAGACAGCATATCGATGAACATCTTCATCGCTTCGTTGCCGATCTTGTCTGTATCGCTCGTATCCATCGAATTACTCACATCGATAACAAGCATGGCATCGATCTTCGAGGCCGCCTCGGCCGCCTGCGCTGCAGGCACCTTCCCGAGCACGGGCAGCAAGCCGAATGCCAGAGTGAATAACATCATGTAAGCAGCTAATTTTCTCCGAAGCATAATTGTACTCCTTTATCATAAAGTGATAGGTTAATGGCAGGCACACAAGCGCCACTGAAGAAGGCACTATTTTGTTATACCTTATAGTTATTAAGATTAGATGAACATTTTCTGAATTTTCTCGGCTTCCCCGCCACCATATCGTCTGAAATGACAATATATTTGTCGATTCTACCACCAATCTGTCATTATGATATAATCAGTAACTATAAAGTTCAACCTTATTCGACACTATGCAATAGGGACAAAGTCATCCGAATGAAGGATACCATTGTCGAAATTTGTCTAATCAGTATACGATACAAGGACACGCAGCCTTGATAGTTTACTATGGGCTTGCGGAGCATATCCTATTACTCTAGTTTGCTGTTAAAAGGAAGGGACTCACTATGTTAACATACTGTTGTATCGCAATTTTGTTTCTATTTGTCGCCAGCCAGACCGTCCTCTATTGGGTTCGGCGGAAGACGACGCCTTCGCCGGCGGATATTGACGCCCGGCTTGTCTCTATTGTGAACGGAGAGAGCGGGAGATCGACATGAAAAAAATACCTGTCTATTTCAGACCGTACCGCAAGCCGAAGCAGCTCTATCATCTCGTGCATCGATGCGGCTCGTGTCAGGCCTTCACCGCGCTGGAGGAAGATGTCTGTCCTGTCTGCGGCAAAACCTCGCTGCGCCCGATCGAACGGTACGCGGCCGCCCGGGTGAGGCGATCAATGCAGACGAAGCAGCTCTTCGCCCTGCTGCTTGGGCTCATCGGCATCCTGATTAGCGACACATTCGGTCATATGGCGCTCTGCGCCGCAGCGTCCATTCTGCTTATCGGCCTGCTCTGGTTCGTCCAGCGCAAGGAGAGGTCCGCCGAAGCCAGCCGCGAGCTGGACCAGCTGCTGCAGCGCGAGCAGGAGAAGCTGGCTCAGGATCTATACCGCGACTGGGAGCACGCCTTCTCGCATTGGGATGACGACAAGCAGCTCACCTACGAACTGCTGCGCCAGCTGCTGCCGTTAATCCGCAACGATACGATTCGTCTGCAGCAGTTGGCACTGCTTCATTACTTCGCACTGCGCAAAGATATGGAGCTGGAACTGGAACCGCTCTTGCTACAGCAATATGATCCGCTGTTGGCCGATTACATCGGCGAGATCGCCAAAATCAAGCGGGATCTGATCAAGGACCGCACGTTCCAGTTCGTCATCCATTATGAGCCGGAAATTCTCGGGCTGGACAACGGCCAGGACATCCTGGCGGGCGTAGCCGGCGCGGCCGTACGCATGAAGCGTTACGTGCTCGCCTATCCCGGATTGGTACGGCGCTACGCCCATCGACTGCCGAAGGTGCGCTTGCTCCGGCTGCACCGGATGATTCGACAGCACCCGCATGAAAAATGGGATCGCATTGCCGACGAGGTGAACCGGATTGTGCGCGAGAAATACGAATGGGATCCTGACTTTCAGGACTCGGCCGGGAGAGGCTGATGTATATGACGATCCGAGACGTCCTGAACCCGCTGAATATGATGATCTTGTTATGCACTGCCGCGGTGGTAATGATTGGCTTCAAGGGGATTCAAATGCTGGCCTCCGTGCGGGCCGCAGACCGGATGCAGGAGCATTTCAGCCGGTTCAAGGATTATTTCGAGGCGCAACTGGAGGACGGCAAGCTGGAGGACAGTGGTGATGCATCGATCAAGGCGAATCTGCTGGCCAATCTGATCGTCACGGTCGAAGCTGTCGAATAGCGAGGGCTTGTCATCCTCCTACTTCTGTAGGGGGATTCTTTATTTCTACTACATCTTCAATTGGTAAAAATATGTGTGAAACGTTGCTAAACTCTTTTTTCAACCGACTCAGGCCTACTGTGGACAAAAATCTCAAACCCAAGAAACAACGCAAGCGTAAAAACAAAACAAAGAAAGGCAAGAATGGAGAAAAAGCTCCTACCACGACTCCAAGAAGAATCAAGCGTCTCGTGGAGTGGATGATGCGTCACACCGACAAGATTGACTATTGAAATTTCATATAACGATCTTATCTGCGCTCCGAGAGCCTACCTCCTAGTTACGATGGATCGAACTTTGGAACATAAATAGTCAATCCTAGATCTTATCCATTTAAGTTGATTGCTTCGATTCGTTCTCTAAGCCTTTCGTGTAACGTCGCCTACTGCTCTTATTTCTTTAATCTTAATTCGAATTCTTCACATGCGATAACGAAAACGTCGTCATATGTATATATTACATATTGCTTTAACTCTAGATTTCTTGCATTCTTTATATCTCTAAGTATTTTTGTATTATATATTTCCGCAAAACTACAACATTCATTGTATGAATCATCAAACATTTGTAAACTTACATCTAACTCAACCATATTAAAGTAATAAACTTTCTTGAATAGTAATTCGTATCCAATAAACTCATCATTATCCGATTCTGTACATAATGAACCACTTATCTCACCAATTAATTTAACTTCATTCTTTTGATAATTGAATTGAATACCATCTAGGAAGATCGCGTCTCTTCCATGAATTTCACCTATTTCGGTTTTTATAGCTTTGATTTGTTCTATCTCATTGATACCTCTTTCATCTTATTATTGAACTTTCTCATGATTTTTGCGAAGTTTGCAAATACCCCGATGATACCTATGAACTTCATGAATAGATACAAAGTAGAGAAATGGCACGAACCTCCTTACCTTAAAGATTACTACTCTCTAACTTCTCTTTTTCGCCCTTACCCATACTATATATTACATCCGTTGCATTGTGCCTCAGCTCAAAGTTGCGTTGTATCTCTTCCAAAAAGCATTGAACCGCAGGTGCCAAATACCGGTTTTTCATAACCATCAAATAGACTGTGCGTTCCAGCGCTTGCGAATCCAACGTTTTGCGGACAATCGATTCATCCTTCGGTTCAACCAAATAGTTTTCTGGAATAATAGCAACCCCAAGGTTTTCTCTTACTAATGTCAAAGCGGTCTCGAACCGCTCGATTTCAAATTTGATGTTCGGTGATGCTTGTTCAAGCGCAAAGGCTCTCAAAATATCTTCTCTCGTCTGGAATCCTTCCATGCTAATAATGAAGGGTTCTTTCTCCAACTCTTTGAATGTAATGGAATCCTTCTGGGCTAAAGCGTGTTCCCGATGCAGCACTAGGACTAACCGTTCCTTATACAAAGGGAGCGATTCAATATCGTCTTCATGGATGCACTGGTTCGTAATGACGAGGTGGGTATGGTATTTCCGCAAGGAATCGACCACCGCCTTCCTGCTCAGCACCTCGAACAGCTTAATATGCATCGAAGGAAAGCGGCTATGATATTCACGGATCACTTGGGGCACCCATTGCCTCACGGACTCGATCATGCCAATCACGAGCTCCCCTCTTCCGGTCAGCTTTACTTCCTCCATCTCTTTTTTCAAAATGTTCATTTGGGAGAGCAGCCGAATCGACTTCTCATACAACACGCTGCCTGCGTCCGTCAGTTCGATTTTTCTCGTGCTTCGTTCGAACAACGGCGATCCGACCTCATGCTCCAGGTTTTTAATAGCGTTGCTTAAAGAGGGCTGTGATATATGCAGTTTTTGCGCGGCTCTAGAATAGCTCAACTGATCGGCAACCGTCACAAAATAATGGAGTTGTTTGATATCCAGAACGATCTTCCTTTCTCTATTTATAGCTAAAAGCTATTAATATATTTGTATTATATATTTAAAATTATAAGAATGTCATCATATAATGAAACAACAGAATACGAGAAAGGGTGGGGTCATTGCGAAAATCGATTGGAGCCGATGTATGGGTCGGCCGAACGGATCATGCAGAGAGAAGAAGCAGCTTCCGCTACCATCAAATTGTGGAGCGGATGGAGCTGGATGCACCATGGGAAACCTTTTCTCCAAACACTTGCGCCATCATCGGTTTTGAATGCGAAGAAGGCGTGCGGCGCAATCAAGGGAGATTAGGCGCAGCGAACGCTCCAAATGCGATCAGGCAAGCGCTCGCAAGTCTCCCCTGGAGAACAGCGGAGGGTCATCGCCTTGTCGATGCGGGAAATGTGATTTGTTCCAATGACAAGCTTGAAGATGCCCAGACAGCATTGGGTCATGCCGTATTTGACCTCTTTTCCAAATCCGCTACTCCCATTATTTTAGGCGGAGGACACGAGACGCTATATGGACATTATTTAGGTGTCCGTCAGCATATCGGACCAGATACTCCGCTAGGCATTATCAACATTGACGCCCATTTCGACCTACGCCCCTACGACACTCAGCCATCATCAGGAACGATGTTCCGCCAAATATTAGAGCAGGATCAGAGCAGCAGCTACTTTGTGCTTGGCATCCAGCGTTTCGGGAATACACAAGAATTGTTCGACAAGGCGGACGAGCTCGGTGCCCGCTACATTCTAGAAGAAGACATGCATGAAGGACAGATGGATAACATCCTTTCATCCTTACGTACGTTCGTCGAACAACAGGATTATGTCATGCTCACCCTTTGTACCGATGTTCTCAATGCGGCATTTGCGCCGGGAGTCAGTGCTCCCTCTCCTTTCGGATTAACACCGATGGTCGTTCGCACGCTTATTCGCTCGGTCGCCGCTTATAAGAAAACGCTTTCTTTTGATATTTGTGAGGTGAATCCGGTTGTTGACGAGAATGGGAGAACCATAAAGCTGGGAGCATACTTGACGAATGAAGCAATCATGACATTTATGGGGAGGAACACTGATGACGCTGGCGCTTAATCAAGTGAGTACGATATTTTTGGCTGTAGCCCTGCTTGTACTAGGAACCTTTATTGTCAGAAAATCGGGAGTACTGCAAAAGTTTTGTATTCCAGCGCCCGTTGTTGGTGGACTGCTGTTTGCTATCCTAGCAACGATCCTGAAAGCGACAGGTCTATTGGAAATTACCTTGGATACTTCGCTCCAAAGTCTATTCATGATCACGTTCTTCACTACGGTAGGACTGGGAGCAAGCTTTCAACTCATCAAATTAGGCGGCAAGCTGCTCGTCATTTACTGGCTTGCCTGCGGTTTTCTCGCTTTGGCGCAAAATGTAATCGGGGTATCCCTCGCCTCGTTATTCGACATTCATCCGCTTATTGGGATGATGGCAGGAGCCGTATCTATGGAAGGCGGACATGGAGCTGCAAGTGCATTTGGACAAACCATTGAAGATCTGGGAATCCATTCGGCATTGTCTATTGGGATCGCGTCAGCTACCTTCGGTCTTATCGCAGGCGGTCTGGTTGGCGGCCCGACGGTAAAATATTTGATAGCGAAATACAACCTGAAGCCGACGGAAACAAATGAAGAAGCAGCAGCGAGCGTAGAAGCATACGTTCAACCGATAACGACAAATTCCTTCTTCATCCAAGTGCTGCTCATTACATTCTGTATGGCGCTTGGCACGTATTTGGGAGAACTGTTCACGTCAGCGACAGGCTTTGTCCTTCCTGGATATGTCGGAGCCATGTTCGTGGCCGTTATCGTCCGCAACATCGTGGACAAACGTAATCCGAATGCCATCGACATGAAGAGCATCAATCTGGTTAGCGATGTTACACTTGGTATCTTCCTGTCCATGGCGCTTATGAGCATCAAGTTATGGGAAGTGGCAGATCTTGCCCTTCCGATTCTCGCCATCGTGCTGGTCCAAGTCCTCTTTATCGTTCTGTTCGGGATTTTCATCTTGTTCAGGTTGCTGGGCAAAGACTATGACGCCGCCGTGATGGTCGCCGGTTTTACTGGACACGGCCTCGGCGCCACGCCTAATGCAATGGCCAATATGGCTGCGGTCACAGAACGCTTCGGCCCTTCCCGCAAAGCGTACCTGATCGTTCCCATTGTAGGCGCCTTTCTTATCGATGTGTTTGCCATGCCGATCATTATTACAACGCTTAATTTATTTAAATAGAATCCTAATGTAGCTCGTCCATCATAACAAAACCTCCAGTCCACGATGTGTGGAATAGGAGGTTTTGTTGCTCTTGCACGCATCCGTTTGAGAAAAAATAAAAAAAGAACCGAACCTTTTTCCGACAAAGTGACAATATAGTGTGTAAGCTGCTTACTCAGGAGGATCCTCTGAATGCAAAGTGAATATATGTATCAATTGCTCACAAAAATGAAAAATGGCAATCAACAGGCGTTCCATACGCTGTATGATGCCACCTATCAGGACGTCTACCGGACAGTCTCCTTTCTAGTGGATCATCAGCAGGATCGAGAAGATGTCATGAATGAGATTTATATGCAAATGTGGACCTCACTTGACAACTATGATACGAACAGACCTTTCCACTTCTGGCTGCGCGGCTTGGTAATCCGTCAAGTTCAGAGATTTCGGGTCAAGGGCTGGCGGAGATTCCGTATTTTTGAACGCATTCGTGCCTTCTCTCGGGAAGAGTCTCATTGGGATCAACCTACTGTGTTGATGGATGAGACAAACCAAATGATATCGCAGGCAATCCAAAAACTGACCGACAAACAGCGAACGGTGATCATTCTCCGCTTTTTTCACAACTATACGCTCGAGGAAATCGCGACATTGCTCGACATTCCGCTCGGTACAGTGAAGTCCAGATATCATGCCGGCCTGCAGGCGCTTCGAAAAAACGTATGGAATCTTCCCCCGGAAAGGATGGAAATGATCAATGACTATCGAACGCAAAATCCGTGAGCATCTGCATAAAGAAGCAGAAACTATGGAGTGCCCTCCGGGCATTTCCAAAAGAATCGAACAATCCTATTCTCAATATTTGCAACGAAACAGGAGTGAAAAAACGATGAAAAAACGATTAATTGGCGGTATTGTCGCTGTCGCAATTTTGATCCCTACTGCAGCATTTGCGTCCTCTCCCTTGATTGAAATGCTTACTAGAACACCTTTGACTGCTGAACAAGTCAAGCTGGATGAGGTTGGCAAAGCAACGCTTGAGAAGCTGTATCAAGCATTTCCCGAAACAAAATCATTCGAGATTATCGATGCAAGCTACGTTCGAGGTGACGCTGATTTGCCCCGCAAAAAGGGGCAGCCGACAGACTCCTCTAATGCAGCCACAGAGAATGTGAACCAAACAAGCATCGTACTGCAGGAAAAAGGAGGAACTGGCAAAAAGATTACCCTTCATACAAACGGTATTACGGGCGAGGTTGAACACCTGAATCAAGAGAATTGGGAGCCCAAGGAGAAGCCGCTCATTACATTAACCGATCAGGAAATCAAGGCGAAGGTGGATAATCTCATTGATAACATGTATGGCAGCATCAGAGAATACGAGTTTACTATGGAGAAAATGGAGAACCCGAATCAAAAAACGTTGATGCTGAATTACACCAAGAAGGGAGCAGAATCACCGTTCTACCAGGTATTTGTTCAGGGCAATACAATCAGTCTTTCTCGGATCGGAGATAATTAGTCTACATCAAGTGATTGATCACAAAACGGAAACACCGCGGAAAAACTAACGAAGCAAGTATGTAACATCGAGATTGGTAAAAAAGTAATAGGAGGCTGGTATCCTTAGTGTACAGGATACTGGCCTTTTTCGTTTAAAAGGCGCTTAGAATGCCCGTTAGCCATTAGCTTGGAGAAACAACTATTTTGATACATCACATCAAGTAGTAGTTGACCTTAACACTAGTGTCAGGGTTTATAATGATGAGGAATCATTCGTGAAGGGGATTTGAATATGAGAATCGGTGAACTTTCCGCCCGAACTGGGGTTAGCCTTCGCTCACTGCGTTATTATGAGCAGCAGGGATTGCTTACTCCCGCTAGGCATACGAATGGCTACCGCGAATATTCAACGTTTGCGGAAGAACAAGTTCGCACCATTCAGTTTTATTTAAGCCTTGGACTTACAACGGAGCAAATCGCCGGATTTCTGCAATGCGTCCTCAAGAATGAAGAAGCCTTCTGTCAAGAAGTGCTCCCGATATATGAGCAAAAGCTTGCGGAAATCGACGAGCAAATCCATCTTCTTCAATCTATAAAGTCCAATCTGCAAGAGCGCATCCGCTTCATTATGAAGGAAAGACAAACAACGAACCAGGAGGAATAACGATGAGTATATACGAAGTTAATGAACAATCATTTCGCGAATCTATTCGCGAGCAAGGGGTTACACTTGTTGAATTCGGAGCAACGTGGTGCCCTCCATGCAAAGCGCTTCTGCCAATTCTTGACGAGTTGGATCATCAATATGGGGAACGGGTAAACGTAGTCAAGGTAGACTGTGACGACTCCCCTGCCATCGCGTCTGAATACCGCGTTATGTCCATGCCGACCGTCATTATGTTTCATAACGGCGAGCCGGTAGAGAAATTAGTCGGACTTCGTCCGAAAAGTGTGTATGAAACGTTGATCGAGCGGTACGCTTAATTACGCTTAATTTCAGGATCTCCATTTCTTATGGAACAAAGAAGGGCATTCCGGGTTCTATTTTTATCCATGACCGAACTACCCCCATCAAATAGACAGTAGAATAAAATAGAATGCTTACAGCCTTAGCTCGTGTTTCCATCGGGCTAAGGCTGCTTTGGTTTTTCCTGTAACCGCAGTAATATCTGCTTTTACCACTTTCCCCCCGTAAAAAACTACGAGGGGTAAATTTTTTCAAAAAGTATTCTATCTGAGGCCTGATCCATTTAATTAATGAAATTTTGAGGAACACATTCACGAACACCAGCATTTTTCAATGAGTTAAATAAAGCTGCATCGATGATTAATATAACATTGTTGTCACTTCCATTTTCTAAATCATAGATTACCCAGTATGCGTTATCTACTGTAAAAATACATTTTCGTTCTAATTTAAATCCAGGTGGTACAATTGGAAGTGTCGCAACTGGTACACACTCGTTCGTATCTCCTTCAGCACTGATAAAATTGAAAGTTTGCTGGTCAATTTCATAGATATTAACCGGATCAATCTCCACACCTTTATCTGGAACTTTAATTTCATCTTCAACTAATAGGAAAAAGCGTTCGTTTCGAAAATTGAAAAGACATCTCGCCCCAATTTCAAATGATGCCATTTATATCCACCCCCTTTTCGCAACATTTGTATAGATTTCACGTTGCTTTACATAATATGCTATATTAATAGATTTGATAACGGCACGTACCAGTCAGAAGAAAATCAAGGTTTTAAACTACCTTCCAGGTAAAAGCTGCCTCCACCTATTTAGTGCTGGCCGTGATCGTGATTACATTCTTTCTGCTGGTTCCGTTTGTACTGCTAGTTCGCAGGTTTTTGCAGAAAAGTATAAAAACCATCCATTAGAACACCAGACTTTTAAAAGATGATATTATCATGCAGAGATGAGGTGATTGGATTCATGAAAACGTACCGAACAACAGAATTAGCGCGTAGCATTGGAATCCACCCCAACACTGTGCGCCTTTATGAGGGACTTGGACTTATTCCAAAACCGTACTGAGGAATAAGTAAAAGGCTTGCAGGAAAACCTAAATCCGGTAACTTCATTAATTAACGGATCTAGGAGGTTGGCTAATGGCAAAGTTTTTTGTATTAGCAGTATTATTATTGGTGGCAGGTTGTTTGTCCCATAACAATATGATGCAAAAGCAAGTGACTCCTAAGCAAACACGAACTTCAACTCATGATCATACTACTGCGCCAAACTCTGTCCTCACACAGGCATCATCAACAGCTACGTCATGGAAAGAGCGATCTTCCATTACAACAAAAGAAGCACAAAATGGAATTCCATTGGATTTGTTGGATCTGATTCGAACACCGGATGGAAATCCAGCAAACCAGGTACCTACAGGGAATCCTGAAAATAAGGAGCCAACAGGTTCAACAGGATCAGTACAGGAAGGTACTATGGATAATCATTTATCCGAATTCGAGCAGCAGGTTCTAGATCTAGTAAATCAAGAAAGGTCCAAAGCAGGATTAGGTTCCTTGAGTAGGAGTGGAGAATTGTCAAATGTGGCTATGGTCAAGGCACAGGACATGTACAACAACAATTACTTTGATCATAATTCTCCCACACATGGATCCCCCTTCGATATGTTGAAGGAATTCGGGATTACATTCAACACCGCTGGAGAGAACATCGCAAAAGGGCAAACTACCCCTACCCAGGTTATGAAGGATTGGATGAATAGCCCAGGCCACAGAGCAAATATACTGAATAATAACTATACCCATATCGGTATTGCTTTTTATAACAACACATGGGTTCAGGAATTTACTGGATAACGCCTTTCATCTCCCAACAATAACGGTTCAAAAACCCGCAATTTATGCGGGTTTTTGGCACTTCAGGCTGACCCCTCTCCGTCTATTGGCAAGTTAAAGTTCTCTGATGCTCCCAGATAACGATGTACGAACATTCACTTAGTAGCGTTCAACTCACTTTTAAAATTCAAGTAAAAATGTCGAAATAATGGTAATATATTGAATAATATCATCTTTTAAACGAGGTGGAACAGTGTTAGAAGATATTTCAAAAATGATTGCCATCGTGATATATATGGCAACTATGCTAGGTATAGGGTGGTATGCTTTCCGAAAAACAACAAACTTGACGGACTATATGTTAGGGGGACGTTCCTTAGGGCCTGCTGTAACCGCTTTAAGTGCTGGCGCTGCCGATATGAGCGGATGGCTGTTAATGGGGCTTCCGGGAGGAATTTACCTGACAGGACTGTCAAATATGTGGATTGCCATTGGCTTATCGGTTGGCGCCTATCTGAACTGGCTTTTTATTGCTCCACGTTTGCGCACATACACGGAAGTTTCCGGGAACTCCATTACCATTCCGTCATTTTTGGAAAATCGATTTAAGGATAGCACCAAACTTCTGCGGATTGTTTCCTCCATTGTTATCCTCATTTTCTTTACGTTCTATATTTCCTCAGGTATGGTGGCAGGCGCCGTCTTTTTTGAAAACTCCTTCTCTCTTCCTTACATAGCGGGGCTGCTCCTCGTATCCGGAGTGGTTGTTGCCTATACATTGTTTGGGGGCTTTCTTGCTGTCAGTTGGACGGACTTTGTCCAAGGACTTATCATGCTGCTTGCTCTTATCCTTGTACCGGTGTTAGCAATGAGCGAGACGGGTGGGTTTGCCAATACCGTTGATACAATCAGAGCCATAGATCCGTCCCTCCTAGATTTATTTAACGGAACTACTGTGCTCGGCATCATCTCTGCAGCTGCCTGGGGACTTGGCTATGTTGGCCAACCGCATATTATCGTCCGATTTATGGCCATCCGCTCTGTACAAGAGACCAAAACTGCGCGACGTATTGGTATGGGCTGGATGGTTGCCACATTACTTGGCGCTTCATTAACAGCATTAGTAGGTCTTGCTTTTTTTGCACAAACAAATTATACATTGTCTAATCCAGAAGCTGTCTTCATTCAACTTGGACAAATTTTATTCCACCCGTTTATTGCCGGACTTGTCCTTGCTGCCGTATTGGCTGCAATAATGAGCACGGTTTCTTCTCAGCTCATTGTAACCTCTAGTGCATTGACAGAAGATTTATATAAGCTGATTCTGCGTAAAAATGCCTCTGATAAAGAACTTGTGTTCTTTGGACGAATGTCTGTTCTAACGATTTCAGTCATCGCCTGCCTGCTTGCGCTGGGCGGTGAAAACAAAACAATTTTAAGTCTCGTCGCTTATGCCTGGGCCGGTTTTGGCGCTTCCTTCGGCCCCGTTATCCTGTTAAGCCTGTACTGGAGAAAAATGACCAATTGGGGTGCCATTGTCGGAATGTTAGCAGGCGCTACAACAGTGATTATTTGGAAAAATATTAACTTGCAAATTACTAGAGATGTATACGAAATCATTCCCGGATTTATCGTCAACCTTTTCGTCATTATTGCCATAAGCCTGTTTACCTTTCAACGGGACGAAGCTATCGAGAAAGAGTTTGATACCAGCTTGAAACGGTTACACACGAATGTAGAAGAAGCATGATCAATTTTGGCTTACATCCCTGCAATACGCCGAGAACAACGCTCAAATAATGCTCACTCACCTTGGGGAAATGAAAACGAAATTTACAACAAACCCTACACTTTAACACCAGACTTTGCTCTGGTGTTATTTTATTTATGCAAAGAGAGCATTAAGGAGGGATCTGATCACGTGGAAACAACGATCAAGGTAGAAAACTTGAGCAAGTCTTACGCCAGCGTCAAAGCAGTTGAACATCTAAACCTATCGATTTGTCGTGGTGAAGGTTTTGGCTTACTGGGCGCAAACGGTGCAGGCAAAAGCAAAAGGGTTAACCATTCTGTTGACCTCACACTTTATGGACGAGGTTGAAGCTCTTTGTGACAAAATCATGATTCTGAAAAAAGGGAAGAGCATTTTTGACGGGACCGTACAGGAAGCGATTGCGGCCAGTCCTCATGAGAAATTTGAGGATGCCTATCTTTGGTATACAGACGAGGAGGAAAGAAAATGAGAGCATTTAGGGCGCTGCTCAAAACAGAGTGTAAACTGTCTCTTCGCGGGATGGACATGTTCATCTTTGCGATCTGCATGCCTGTCGCCGTGGTGATCATTTTAGGGGCAGTTTTCGGAAATAAGCCAGCTTTCGATGGCGCAGCTTATACCTTCCTGGAACAGTCCTTTGGAGCAGTGGCCACGATTGCAATATGCGCTGGAGGAGTTATGGGACTTCCTTTAGTGGTGTCCGATTACCGAAGCAGGAGGATACTAAAACGCTTTAAGGTAACGCCGACCAGTCCCGCTCTTATCCAGTTGTCATTCATGCGATTTACTCCATTGCTTCACTTATCCTTGTCTATATGACTGCAGCCATTTTTTTGGCTATCAATTTCATGGCTCATGGCTGCAATTTTTAGGCGCATACATGCTGGTCATGCTGTCCATGTTCAGCATCGGACTGCTGGTCGGTGGACTGGCGCCAAACATGAAAAGTGCAAGTGCTGTAGCCAGCCTGCTCTATTTCCCAATGCTTATTTTCTCTGGTGCTACCTTGCCTTATGAAGTAATGCCTGCGGCGCTTCAAAAAGTGGCCGATATATTGCCGCTAACACAGGGCATTAAAATGTTAAAAGCCGCTTCACTTGGCCTGCCAATGGATAGTATCATCATCCCCGTTGTTGTAATGATTGTACTTACAGTGATATGTATGAGTATGTCTCTTCGCCTCTTTAAATGGGATTAATAGTGATATAAACAGTGACAGTCTAGGACATTATTTTCTCGTCCATACTGTCACTGTTTTATAACATACTATATTTTCATAAACACCTTGTACTACTTCTCGAGGAAAGGAAAGTTAGAAACTGCTTTATACTCAGCGATCATTTTACAATTATGGTTGTGCCGTCGAATTTCGTAAGCGTAAATCCTTGGAATGGCTCGTTAAACGTATGACTGTAGTTGCGAAGCAAACCAATGGCGGCAGCCTCGCCCAAATTCATGCCATGGAAACAGTCGGAGCGATAATGAATACCTGCAAATGCCCGAGCGATGGCAATGTTATTGGCGAGCTTATTCAATTCACCGCCTATAGTGAGCGGCGCTCCGTTAAAGGGCACAAGGGACAGGCCGTCGTCGCTCACTGTAACTGGATTCGGGAGAACAAAATCTTCGTTGAAGAATGCCTTTAACATGGTGACGCCTGCGCCGGCAATTACGGCATGGCCTGCTGGATAGGACGGATGTGCCGGACACCCTTCCGGGTACGCCTGTGGCAGCAAGTAAGTGCCGTATTTATTGAAGGTTAGATCAACTGCGGGAGAATTCAGGAGCTGCTCATTAATCGGATAATTTGCATTGTTCGCTTTTTTCTGTTGAACGAGACCTCCAAACTCTTCCGGCCGCAGTCTCCGATGCACAAGAAACTTCTGATACCACGCAGACTCCATCGAGAAATTCGCGGCCCGTGCGACCAAATCCAAAATATACGGAGAACCAAAGGTAACAAATCCAGTCTGCGTGCGCGAATGGAAATACGGATTGGCCGGATCGAGTGCGGAAGAACCCAAGCTCAACAAATATAAACAGGCCATTAACACACCTTGATAAGAAAAATCTTTATGCACCCATTCGCTTATATCTCTTCCGTTTCTTAAAAAACGAGGCTCAGGATCATAGACAATGGAAGCAGACGGAGCAGCGCCGTTTTGAATGCTCAGCCATGTTTGATAATCCGTTAAGAAATGTTGACCCGCCAAAGGGACTTTGTATTTTTGAATAATGGCAGTGAGGCCAAATGGAATATCTTTATATAAAAATTGTGAGATATACGGCCCTACCAGATCGCCTTGCGTAACGCCGCGAAATAAAGTTTGCGGTGTTACTTGTCCGTTTATTTTGGGCCCATAAAAATCCTTCAGATTCGAAAGGTTCTCCGCTGCTGCAGCCGCTAATGGATCCCTGTCGTAGCTGTTGAACGGAACATCCAGTAACAACGATTGCCAGTACAGCTCCACCATATCGCTGGCGGCCGCAGCACTGTTTATCGAAGGCGGAGCTGGAATCGTTAAGGAATGCCCGTCGGGCCCGGCAAGATCATACACGTAAGCGCCTTGCGGATTAACGAGCTTGAGTGTTCCACCGAGGGGAATTTCCTCGAATTTACTTGGCTTCCCGCTATTCAGTGCTTTAAGATATGCCTCGTAAGCATGCTGATCAACTTCTCCAAGACCGTTATGCGGCAGTCCCTTCGTGAAGTTTCCGATTTTGTTCGGATACTTCCTTTCATCGTGATTGCAAGGCTGCGGCAAGATTTTGTGCGACTTTTCTTCTTTAGCAGCTTGTTTTCGAATTTTATATGCTTTATGCCGCCGTTCCTTTGGATCTAAAGGGCCTAGTATACATGAGTCATCCATATGATTCCTCCTTGAGCGATTTGTAAGAAGCACAGAGATCTCTATAATTTATTCAAATGAGTCGATTTAGTATGGTTATATGTAGAATACCTGGCCACAAAAGAAAAAGGGGCTTTATTCATATGGTTGCTGCATACAAAAAGATCTAGCGGCTTGCCGCTAGACCCTTTTTACATCGCGCATATCATTTTCATATTTATAGCCATGTATCTTTTATAAAACTTTAGAATCTAGTTTCAAAACAATAAGCGTAAAATGATAATGGAGATAATACCTCCCAGTACGGTTCCCAGTAAACTACGTGTTTTTATCGCAATTAAAAAAGTCGGTATGGCTGCAAAAAATTCAATGTTATTGGTAAAAGATGAAATCTTTCCGTCATGGATAAATATCTCTTGACCTATCAGAGCAGCTATTACGGAAATGGGGACATAATTTAACCAACGCATTGCCCATTCTGGTAATTCAAACCGACTAAGCACCATGAGAGGAACAACCCTTGGAATGAACGTGACAAAAGCTGAGCCTAGAATAATCAAAAAAATGTCCCATCTTACTTCCATTTTTCTACCACCATTCCTATTGTTGAAGCAATAATTGTAGCCACAATAACGCCCATACTGCTGGACAAAAAGAAAGAACTTCCCACAGCAATGACTACTGCAATAATTGCGACAACGATATCAAGTTTGATTCTATTTCGCCCTAACATGGAGAGTACGAGAATGCCAATAAACATAGCTGGCAGGGCAAATGCTAGTCCGAATTTCTCCGGATTCGAAATCCATTGTGCCAAAAATGCTCCTGCTACATTCGCTACAAGCCAATTTACATAAGCGGTTATGTTGAGACCATGCATCCATTTCTCACTGATTCGCTTTTTCTTGGCCGCCTCGGTAATCGCGACACCGAATGTCTCATCGGTGAGTAGAGAACCCACTAGCATGTTTCGAAATGGAGAAAGATGCCGGAAATAAGGTGCTAGAGCTGCACTAAGTAAAATATGACGAAGATTAACAAACAAAATCGTAATAATAATGGCAGTAATCGAGCTACTTGTTGCTATCATTCCTGCAGCAATAAACTGAGCTGAGCCAGCATAGAGAATTAAAGACATCAGAGCGATCTCAGCGATGCTAAGTCCCGCAGTCTTTTGAATCACACCAGCAGCTAATCCGATACTTAAATACCCCAGTAATGTAGGGATACAATCTTTTACTCCTTGAATAAAGCTATCTTCATCTCTCGGAGACGAATTCATTTGGACGTTCGACAGACTCATTTCATTCCCTCTTTATTTTCAAGTATTAGAAGCTAACTTACTAACTACTACGAAACAGTGAAAGAAAATACGGTTCAATTTATTTGAACCGTCTTCCAGTAACAACATGAAATAGGTTAGGATTGTTTTTCCACAGCGCTTCTGTCTTCTCTGGACCCACTTCTTTCACTAATTCTGAGAACATAATGTCATGCCTGATGTATTCCATCGCGATTAACACAAGTGCCGGGTCTTCCGTTTTTACCGCCCATGCAGGTGTATTTGGCGCGAAATTTGCAATTAATACTTCTTCATTATCCCGTGCAACAATCGTTAATCGGCCGTTCATACGTTCCTCAGCTACTTCTGGAGCCATGTAATTGTGATGAGTCGTTGCCCCAAGCTGAATCTCAGGTGCTCCAAAAAGAATAGAAAAGACATGGACATCATCCTTTATCCGCTCATCTATTGCTCCTTTTATCGAAGCGACTTGTGGTTCCCAAATCGACAACCATATTTCTTTTTTAGCTTTATCGATTATGTCAATCATTTCGGCCACAACGCGCTCATCACTGCTGATGCGTCGAATAACATCTACTTCTTGTTCACTTTCTAACGCAGATAAATTCTTCTCAAGATAGTCCATAGAATTGTCAAAGTCATTACGCAATCGACGGATTAATTCTTTTGCTGGTAATGGCGCGTAGGTTACAGGTTCAGTAGGTACTGTATAAACTGCACCTTTATCCATTAATTTTGCCAATACTTCATAAATCGTTGAACGAGGTACACCCGACCTTTTGCTTATTTCATATCCGGTTATAGGGGAATTTTTCAAAAGCCCTATGTACGCTTTACATTCATATTGTGAAAAGCCCCACTTCTGAAGCTCTTTATAAAGTTCTTCCATGGCAACTCCTTTAGTAGTTAGTGTGTTACTTACTATAAAATAAAATGAATTAGCTGTCAAAGCTATATAGCGAATGAACGATATGGAATATGTAAAAATACTGGCTTGTATACGAGCCCTAACGACCCGCTCGCGGGCAACAACCTGTCCATCGACGAGAGCGTGAATGACTTCATTCAGCAAGGTGCCGAGACGAACAAGTCGAATCTTACTTATTCGGGCCAAAGTTCTTCCGATAACACGAAAATATGAAAAAACAGCTAGATCAATTTGATCTAACTGGTCATATGAATTTCTACACATATTAATTTAAAAGTACCAACTTCCACTTTTGGGCAGCGGTCCCGTTATCCGTCCAGATCTGCACGTTCGTACCGTCGTTCGTGCCTGATGAGGATACATCCAGAACCTTATTGCTGTTACTATTAATTAGTTTATACGAGCCATCTGTATTGCGTATGAAACTCCATTTCTGTGCACCTGAACCGTTGTCATCCCAAATCTGCACGTTTGTACCGTCTCCTGTCCCCGAACTTGTCACATCCAGTGCTTTGGCACTAACCGCGTTAATCAGTTTATATGTGCCGTCTTGGTTTCGATACACGGTCCAACGTTGAGCTGCTGATCCGTTATCTGAATAAATCTGAACATTTGTGCCATTCGCTGCCCCTGATCCTTGAACATCCAATGCTTTCCCACTGTTTACATTAATTAATTTATAGGGTCTTCCCACAAGCACATCGTTGCTAGTCAAGTTTGGATCCTTGGAATATTGCTGCCATAACTGATCGACAGTCTGGCCAGTTACGTTCACCCATAATTGTTCACTATAAGTTCGGTTACGAAGATTGAAGTCCATCTCATTGACAATCGACGGACGGATCCGATTTTCCAGCCATACGAAAAAGCGAGCTGTAACTTGGTAACTATCCGTATATTTTTGATTAGGGCTATAATTAGGCAGGGACCATCCTGCCGGGCCATTATTTCTGCCATATTTATAACGGGCATAGTCCGCAATCCCTTCGGTTATCCATCCCGGACTTCCCCCAGGGTAGGCTTGAACGATATGCATTAACTCATGGGTCACCGTATCGATATCTTCCGGATTCTTTCGCAGCCAATTAGAGCTGAATCTAACATTTCCCCCTCCTGCTTCCGCAACACCAGAGTATGTCGGATCAATTATAAAATTTACTTTGCGAGCTGCCTGACCATTGAAACGTGTAACCATCTGAGGATATACGATAAAGAAGGTATCAATCATTCGTTGTTTCACTGTCGAATCGAAAGAAGGATCCTCGTTATTCACTTCTAATGTGTAGTTTCCGTCTGTGTAGGAAGCAGTCTCGGCAGAAACCACCATCACTTCAGAACTGAATAGTACCATCATCATCAAAATCATTGACAATTTTCGAATCAAATCCTATTCCTCCTTGTTTGAACCTAACTAGCTCTTATCGTTGTCAATCCTTGATTCCAAGCGTACCTGATGTCATCGATTACAGCCGGAAAATTCGCTTAACGCACGCCCAGAAACGTGTTTTGGCCACCTAACACCAGGGACATGCGATATCGCTGATAGTTCCCACCTTCATCGAAACGCTCCTCCTTCCCACCCTATAATCCACAGCTGTTCCGTTACTTTAGCGATAATGGTTCCCCCCAGAGCCGTGGCCTACCAGGAAATATTATGCAAATTATTCTTTTTTATGAAGTCTATTTTTTTCATATATATCTTGATCAAGTATTCAAAACCAACGTAATGATCACAAACAGTAAATAGGACATACCATCTCCCCTCCCATTAACAAAAGTAAAAGGACACAATAGAGCTTTTTGCTCTACAGTGCCCACCTGAATTCTTCTGATGTAAAAATGTTTTGGGTGGATTTTTTCATTACTCTGCTTGATGTAGCAAGAGGTTTTGATAAAATGCTGAGTCTGGATCGCCGTTTTCGCCTTTTTCGGTAAACTGCTCATACGTTCCTTGAAATCTTATACTCCCTTTATGCAATAAATGAATTTTACAATGTATATTTCGAAATTCATGTAAAGTGTGAGTAGAAAGAATGACTGTAGAACTTGTACCAAGAGTAAGCCTTTCTATTCTTTTTAAAATTTGCAATCTTGCTTCGGGATCAACTCCGGAAGTCGGTTCATCAAATACATACAGCTTCCTTTGCATAAGCGTTACCGCCAAAATACTTAAGTACCGTCGCTCGCCTATAGATAACTGACCAAATTGGGTGTCCCATACTTTTTCCATTAACTCAATTTCTGAAGATTCCATGTATTTATCGGTATAAGGAGTATTCGTAACTTTTATATGATTATTGTGATCCGTGTACAAAAAAAACCGAAACAAATCCTTCCCTTTCAAAGTCGAAGGAAATGATAATCCCTGTAACTGATAAATAATTTCAGAATGGTTAGGTACACCTTTGATTTCTTCGGGTCTTGTGATAACATTTGTAATCAAATCAAAAAACGTCGTCTTGCCGGAACCGTTTTTACCTATAATGACGTTTACTATACCCGGTTTAAAATCTACAGTTACATTCTCCAAATTACTCTTATTACAATTCTTATGCCTATAATGTAAATTCTCAATTGTAATCATATACCTGCCCCAATTCATGTTCGATTTGTCGAGGATACGATTCTTGTATATCTCATCCCCAAAAGTCCGATAGCCGTATATAAAATCAGGCCGAATACGATATGAGCCGAGCCAAAATTCATATATTCCCTACCCGTTATGAATTCTGCTATTAATAGATTCAAAGCTCTAACCAGTTCTAATGGATTGATATATAGCAGCAGGATTCCCCACGACAATGATTGCGACAAATTATTAGCGGTTACGATCAAAAATACAAGTAGGAGCATATTCAATACAGTAACTAGTGATTCTTGCTTCATCGGGAAAATCATAAGTAATAAAAAGAAGAACATTATCGGAATTGCCCCGATTAAGCCCGCAACGACGGAACTAATCATAAACAATATAATTTCTGTAGGGTTATGTAGACTGCATAAGCTGGTCACTAGAGAAAAGATGAGGATCGAAAGAATCAGGAAGGATAATTGCGTAAAGACTTTTCCTATAATCATAGGGTACTTCGTGCCCGAAACGAATGCGAACATTTTCAAGAAGCCATCTTCTCTCATACGGATCAAACTTGTCGTAACCTCAATAGACATGACGAATGTTATATAGGCTAAGAACATGCTGGCTTGGTATTGAAAAAAAGAAGCTTCTGGCCTAGTCATAATCCAATTGTAATGATATACGAAAAAAAGAATTAAGGGTAAAAGCAAGTACCACAAAAAACTCACTTTCTGATTCAACGTTATTTTTGCATACAATCTAAAATACTCTCGAACAACTGACAATGTAACGTTCACTCCCCGTTAACCGAATGGAATTATTTTACCAGTGTTAAAAACATCTGTCCGCCTCGTTCCTGTATTGCAAAATTTCGTTTATAAAGTAGGAGTAATTGTGATGTAAGAAGTCTTCAATATCTGGTTTGTTGTTTTGGAGCGTATTAAAGTTGTGGAGGTATTATAATGATCTACGATCCTATTCTTTTTCCTGAAAAAGTAAAGTATCAATCAAATAGATAATAAGAACAAAACCAATCTCAGAAAATATAGAAAAATGAACGGATGTCATCCATTCATCAATCAGATGAACGGCCATAAAATCGAGGAGTATTCGAAAAATAGCGTCATGGTACTGTTTAAAATGCTGGCCAGTAGCGAGGAAATACCTAGTCTTCATAAATATAAATAATACTTTTGTAACCGCATCAGCAACAAACGATAACCCGATAAACAAAAGTATCGATTTCCACGATTCGTATTGAATCCCTAATACCTCGAATATTCCAATATGGAAGAATAGGAAAAAGGTAGCCACGCCGAGCAATATAATGAGCAATAGTATACTTACAAATACAATAGGAATTACTTTTTTCATGATTTCTCTATTCCTTTTCTTATTGCTTTTATTCTACTTGCACTTATTTTTTTCTCCCACTAATTGGAGCCGATCCAGTATGTCCGAGGCGTCAATATAGTGTTATCTGCTGTTACACTACTCAGATTCTGCATTAAATGCTCCAATCATGTTTACATCTTGGACCGCTAGTCTCCTTATGCGTTCATCAATAAGATTCTGTCCTTCAGTTGATTTGAAAAATTCGCTTACTTCATTTCTTGTAAACATAGTTTTATTAGATAAAGACTTTCTAGTCCTCTCTGTTTTAAAACCGATTAACGTTATTGCAAGTCCTAAGCTAATTAATGAAATTGCGTCACTCCATGCATTAACAGTCTTAACGGGAATGTCAATTTTTAAATTTGGCAAAACTATTATTGCGATTACTGCACATCCTAGAAAAGTTGAGCGTAGAACTTTTAAATTATTGACCTTGAAACCTCTCTTTTCTTTTATTCCTTCTAAAACGTATTCAATTACGTCCAATAGTATTAAAAAGAAAGCTGCAATGGATACATATAATAACCACTTCCCAGTTGCATTAATTATTGGTGTTAGCCTTAATACTGATAAAATAATAAAACCAATGCCAACTACTTTCGTGAACGTGGTAGTCAAGAGGTTCCCTCCTTACATTTTATTTGGGCTTTGGGGAATTGTAGATAAAGTTCTTGTACTACCGATCCAGAGAACCTTAAGGCGCTTCAGCGCCGGTCGCGATGCAGTTAGTCGGTGCAGGTTGTTCACTGAAGCCCCTATTATGCTTCCTGGAACAACTTTTGCAACGCTTGGCTCAATCCGGTATTCGGCAGATTCCAATAATTTTTCTCTTATATGTTCTTTATCTTCATTTTGCAGGGTCTTCACCTCTTAGTAATTATTTCGCCTAACGTTCTCGTATGTACGACACGACCCGGCCTTTAGATAACTCTTATCTTAGGTCGGGTCGGTGTTGTTTTAATATTCTGTTTTTTAGCATCTGGCAACCAAGGGGCTAAAAGCCCTGCAGCGTAGATGCATTGTTATACGACGGGGTACTTCTTTGAACCACAAATCTTTGCACTTTTATTTTAGGTTCTTTCACTTCATTCGTTCAGGAATATGCTCCAACAAATCACCAGGTTGACAATTTAGTGCTGAGCAAATTTTATCAATTACTTCTAATGAAACATATTCATTCGTATTTAACTTGGCCATTGTTGCAGAAGAAATCCCTGTCATTTTCAATAAATCTTGCTTCTTTATTTCCCTATCTATCAGCAATTTTTGTAATGGTTTATAACTGATCATCGTGAACTCCTCACAAAGTAGTTAAATATTTCTTTAATTATATTGAACAATCTTTACTTAATCAAAATTATTTTTGTGTTCTCTTGACTATATTCTTCAATATGTTAAACTTTTACTCATGAAAACAAACTTTACTTTGTAATCTTAAATGATAAAAGGAGGACTTATTCTTGCAAAATTCATTGGAGATAAATATTGATCCACTAGTTCGTGCTCGATTAAAATCATTGCACAGCAATCTTACAAATACAGATACTGATTTTTTACGATTTTCAAATGAAGCTATACAACACTATAAAGCAATCCGAGAAGCCCTGCCTGACAACCTCCAACATACCTTCTTCCTCTATGAAAATGCCCAAAGCTCTAAACAAACATTACTCGAAAGTAAAATTTATCTACATGGTTTCAAAGATGCCATATATCTCTTTGAAGAACTACATAGTTCTAGATTTTAAAAGCTTTTAAACGAAGTGGGTTAATAGAACAGCGATTTTATGAGGAGAGGCAGGTATATATAAGCTAACTAGCATCAAGAAGTCCTTATGTCGAGCTCAAATAATTATGCCTCCTTGCTAGTTCCCATTTCATAAATAAATTTATATCACTTATAGCATCTAATATTGTACCTTTATGTTCTATATTATTTTTTAGTTCTTTCAAAATGATTGGTTTTACTAGTCTTTTATCCAACTGTTTTTTAGTTCTTGCTATATGTGCTAACCCCAATATAGAATTCGCTCTTACATGTGTATTATCATGTTGCGCTAATTTAAGACATATATCTTGAGCAAACTTCCAATTGTGATGATACATTCCAACTGAAAGTGGTAAATATATTAGTTCTTCAACTTCTTGACGAGTTAGAATATCTTTTATTTTCTGATCTGTATATTCTTCGATATGCTTATAGATTCGCTTCATATTACTTGCTCCTAGATATAATATCTTATCATCCCTATCTGATTTCACAAACATCGCTCATACCCATGACGCCCCGCCACCTTCAGGTCACAAAGTGACCAGCCGCGATCCGGTTAAGTGACGTGGGCGTATCCGGCTGAAAATGTTTCCTCGAATACTGATGTACCTCACCGAAAATGCATCGATATCCTACCGGTTCAAGAGCCGAATACTCGATGTGTGAATAATGCTATGTGAGATAGACGCCGCCTTAAGATACAATCACCAAGGTTCTTTAATCCATGTTTCTTTCCCAGCTATAAATAAATTCATCTTCTCTTCACTTCTCGCTAACCAAGGGTGACTCCCGCAGCATAGATACGGTGTTATCTAGGGATGCCATCTTCGAGATTCTTTCAATTGTGAATAACTACGTCTTTTTGGTTTCAACATTTTTTCAATCCTTTGATACATCTTTTCTGATATGGTACTATATATGTAATAAAGACCAAGTGCGCTAACACTTGGTCCATACAATTGGCTTGGATGGATTATCCCTTCTAGGTCATAAAAGGATTAAAACCCACCTTCGGCTTCCAATCTTCGGGTGGGTTTTTACTTTCTCTTGTTGTTATAATTAATGTACGTTAAAAGAGCAAGAATGAATGTTCCAAAGAGGAGCATGATCGTTATTGCGTCTTTTACTTCCATGGCTTCACCTCCTTTCGAAGGGAAACCATGCCCACCCAAGATTCAATTGTAGTTATATTTTACCTTTTTCCACATCCGCGCACAAACGTTCCTATTTTGGTTTTGAACTTGAAATCAACCATCATGCCATTCCGTTCTTATCCTCCCTCGATTCGAGAAAAACTCAGCCATCATCTTTCTCTGCCGATCTTCTAATTCCTTTATTGGTGCAGCTTCAATGGATATATCTGAAAATCTATCGATAAATAATGGTTCTTTCTTTAATTTTTTCATCGCTCCCATTGATATATCATTCGCTGCCCAAACAACTCTCTTTATTGAGAAAGATAGCAATATTGCGCCGCTACACATGGGACACGGCTCGCACGTTGTATATAACGTCAACTCTCTTTTCTTATATTTCTTGTTCTCCATATCCAGCATTAATTGTGATGCATTTCGTATCGCATCAACTTCGGCATGTGAAGTTGTATCACATTCAGAAAAGACCTTGTTTCTTCCCATACTAACAATCTCACCTGTTGAATTTACTATTACTGCTCCAATTGGATAAGTTCCTTCTTTCATCGATTTCTCAGCTTCCTCAAAAGCCGCAAGGAGATACTTTCGATCTTCCTCCACCGAATCACCTCATTCTCATCCTTCGGTCATGTCATATCTCGTTCCCGTATTTCACGACACGAGCCAGCCTTAGATAGCTCTCATCTTAGGCTGGCTCGTCTGTTGTCTAACCTTCATCCATTATTATACATCTGGCAACCAATGGGCGAAAGCCCCCAGCGTGAATACTTTGTTATAGGATCTCTGCGGCATCATAAAATCACTTCAAATTAACGCTCTTCTGAATGTAATATCTGATCGTTTACAAACGCTTTAATGAAGAATAGTTCATCTCCAATAGGCTTCCTTTTATTTTCATTTTCAAAAGTCTCTAATGATTCCTCTAATGAAGTTGAATTTGTGGCTTTACTGGCCGATCTTAGCTCTTTCCAGAACAAATCTATTTCTTCTATATCGCAAATCGATTCATGACCAGCAATAAAATGACTCGCGTCAAATTTCTGAATATCTTCTATCATTGGCTCTAAATGAGACTTTTTATAGTGAAATAAAGAATTTTTGGTTGTGCCATAAAAACTATCTCCAAGGAAAATTGCCTTTTCATCGGGAACATAAACAATGGTTGAATCATCAGTATGAGTGCTACTGATTCTCTCAATAACACAAATCTTATTTCCTAAGTCAAGAACGAGAGACCCCTCAAAAACAATATCCGAAGATTTTAATTTGAACACATCCCGATTTGGCACTTCATTCTTGATAATCTCCACACACTGCGAAGTCATCTTCTTAGCATCTACATATTCTTGAAGTGAGTGATCGTCAAAAGAATAGCTTCGCCACGTATTCAATAATTGATTGGTAAGGCTATTCACAATGATCGTTGCATGAAACTCATTCATCCCCAAAAAGTGATCCCAATGTGCATGTGTGATTACCAAATACTTAACCGGAGGTACGTTTAATTTCTCGATTTCATTTAAAAAATCCCTAGCATGCTGAACAGAATTCCCTGCATCGATGACTAGACTATATTTGTCTCCACAAACCAACCCTAATGTCGGTCTTTCTTTCTCGTTTTGGTTAGATAAATAATAAATGGAATCACTCAATTTATTTAACATACAATATCCCCTCTTTTAAGAACTTTCGTTTCTCACGAGTCTCTTCATCACAATTTTTCATTGGTACCACCCCCCACCCATTTAGTTATATTTTACAATTATAGCATCTCACAAATGATATAGAAGGTAATAAACAATTATAACTAAACAGTACGTAAGCTTAATAAAATATGCAGGCTGCGGTAGCCTGCTCAACAAGATGTGTTATAAAATTATTGTTGCTTTACCTTATCAACCGAAAAAGAAATCAAGAACATTCGAGCCAGCCGATGATTTTTTATTGTAAAATTCGGAATACCCGCAATTTGCACAGTACACGACTATAAATTGATTGTGCTGAATATCGAACATTTTGGATAGACCTGTGCCGGTCATTGCTACTTCTTTCGTCCTTGCGTCTCTGCTTCCGCATTTGATGCATCCTTTTTCACTCATACATCTGTCACTCCCCAACATGTTATGTTTCTTCGTACGTTTCCAATGCCTATAAGGTTGCGAAAAAACAGAATGAATCTATTTTCAATTAGGCTGGGTCGTTAGTTGTGTGCTGTATCTTCCTCGGATTATACATCTGACAATAAGGAGGCGAAAGCCCTGATGCGTGAATATAACGTGGTACTTTGTAAAAACCAATGAAAAAAGCTCCCGTCATGAGAGCTTTCCGTTCCATTCACCGGAGGCGGGAGTACAATGAACGTCCGAGGAGAAGGCCTCCAATAGCATAAACAACTGACACCCAGATTCCACTCTCGCTCGTAGCTAAATACGAAGGAATTGAGATATTTATTGTGACCTTCAGAGCAACAAGCAAGATGATTGCTCCAACTATTCCGAATATCTTCATGCCCGACCCGATTTTTCCTCGTTTATTGAGTTTTAGCATCCATCCTTGAAACACTCCGGCTAAGATGCCCAATATAGTTCCTGATAGTAGCAAAATCCACTCTTTCGCTCCAATGCCATTCATCGTGAGCGCCCACACAACTCCGGCAATCAGCAGCAACAATCCGACGAGAAATATGCTATCTAACCTTTTCATGACACTATAACTCCTTTATGAAATTTGTAATAAACCACACCTGCCAGCCGTTAATAAATCTTCTTCAACAGCTCAATAACTTCATCTAGGGTGAGGCCAAAGGATTTGTAGTATGAAGTGTCGTTAACCATTTGCTTCAAAACCATTTCGTTGCGTATTTTCTGTATTTCGTCGGATGTGAATTCGGCTACGAAACACCCTTTACCTGTTACTGTATTTATCAAACCACTTCGTTCGAGTTCTTCCCAAGCTTTCTTTACGGTAATGACACTAACACGAAGCTCCAGGGCTGCTTGTCGAATTGGTGGCAAACAATAACCGCTCTCTAATTCGCCTTTCAAAATTTGGGCGCTGATTTGTTCGAAAAGCTGCTGATAAATCGGCTTTTCAGATGTGTTCGAAATAGATACGTTCATTGGATCTCCACTTTTAGGAACCGTCTAACCGCAATTTGATAAGCAATCATAGTGAATGCAATAAATATCACGATTCCTGCAATCAAGATGGAAATTTGAAGCGTCATATTGCCAGCACCACTGCCATTGAAAGTGTCTGACACAAAAGAATTCTGGACTCCGAGCCATTGTGCAACTCCGGCAAAAAGCATAGCAGCCGAAATGGATGCCAAGGCTGCCCCGCCATATTTATACGCCGTCTTGTAATACATGGAAATAAAGATAATATTGAAGATCGCGAGCATAACAAAACATAGACCCCAGAAACCCATGTGCGGTGCGAAGAAATAGTGGGTCAGATTCGGATATAAGCGAAGATTTATCATACCGAAGATCATTGCACTAACCATATGCAATAATTCCAGAATGACTATAACGAGTATCCTTGCTTTCACCATGTCACTTCTCGTTACCGGCATCATACTGGTAAACATCAAATCGTTCTGAGTTCTATATCCGCCAAATATATTCGGGATCGTTATCCAGCAAAAATACAGAATGACGATAAAATATAACCAACCAGGAACGAGCATTAAGGCGCCCAGAATCAGAGGCATTATAAAAAACATAGGATGGACGCCTAATTTTAAATCCTTCATCACTAAGTTATACATGCACATCCTCCTTTTTCGCGAAATAAATCATGACTTCCTCAAGACTCGGTGTGATTGCTTGAATATCGGAAGTTGGTTCGAAGTCTTTGGTGTGGATCAATCCTGTAAAGCCGAAGGAATTTACTTTGTAGGAAATCAACTTTTCTTTCACCTGATCCAGCTGAATTTTGCTACCATTCAGTAGGCGATATGACGCAATAAATTCATCTTTCTCAGAGCTGTTGATAATCTGTCCGTTTTCGATAAAAGTAATAAAATCGGCGCATTTCTCCAAGTCAGATGTAATATGAGTGGAGAAAAGAATACTGATTTCTCCATCTACTACGAGCTCTTGAAAAATATCCAACAAATCATCTCTTGCGACCGGATCGAGTCCGCTTGTTGGTTCATCGAGGATAAGAAGCTTTGCACCATGGGACAAGGCAAGGGCCAAACTGTACTTCACTTTCATTCCCGTCGACAATTCGATGATTTTTTTGTTTTCATCCAATTTAAATCTTCTCAAATAGCGGGAATAGGTTTCATCATCCCAATTCGTATAGAATTTTTTAATCACATCGGTCACCGTTTTGATTTTGCTTCGAGTATAAAAATCGATGCCGCCGAATGCGTATCCGATTTCTTGTTTCAATTCGATTTCGTGTTCGGCAATGTTTTTGCCCAAAATACGGACCTCACCGCTGTCAATTTGAATCATATTCAGGATCGATTTTATTGTGGTTGTCTTTCCTGCGCCATTGGCACCGATAAATCCCATAATATAACCCTTTTCCAATTGAAACGACACATCTTTTAACTGAAAATTTTGAAACTTCTTGTTTACGTTTCGAATGTCTAATGCCAGCATACAGGACCTCCTCATCAAATTGTGTATGTCGTGTATGCACAATATAACACAGGAAATTTCTAGAAGTCAATTACTTCGTGGCCTAATTTACGGAATTTATTTTTAGCAATTTTTCAACTATCCTAAGAATCCCTTCCCGGGTCAAAACAGTCTTGTTATTTTTCCCGCTCTACCTACGGCGAGAGCAATCACCTCGGTCACCGATGCTCCTCCCCACATACAAAAAAGCCTGCAATATTAATTGCAGACTCCTTAACTCTAGTAGATTCAGTTCAATGTGAAACATCAAATCACTTGATCTTTAGAGGTATGGTAAACTAAGGTATTATTCTGTATGGATCTTAGACAATTGGACTTCGAGGTTCTCTCATTTTAAACTTTTTTAATTGCTGCTTTACTTTTATGATTATATATAAGATAACAGAGATACAAATATTGTTTAGTAATAATATATAAGGTAGTAAATAATCGTTTTGTAGTACATCTTGTTGATTCAAAATAAGATACCCATGATTGATATAAATGAGACGGAGATAATATTTTGTATATTTCGCTCTGATACTTTAATGAATAATCCCACTACCAAATATCTTACCCATCCAATCATATCAACCCATAAAGTATTTGATAAAAATTGATCATTTAAGTAAAGGAACGAAACCCAGAATCCAAATAGAAAAATAAATGTAATCCAAATGAGATTCGGATATTTTTCTTTGTTTGTTCATCGATCTTAATAATATTCACTACCATCATCCCCTTATTTGATTATCCATTGTTTCATCCGATCTTTTATAGTACTAGCAATCTGTTCGTCTCTTTTATTAATCCATTCATATAATGGACCTTCAATAAATCCCTGCAATTCTTTTCGAGTATTTTCAAGACTGTCTATTAGGTCTTTATATGAATATTGAATGGACTTGTTAACATTACTATCAATTGTTTCCGGATCATCGGGCCAAACATGTACTTGATCATTTATGTATGTAATACCTGGAGCAGGATCATGCCCCATCCACGGACTTTGTTTATTTATAATCGTATCAATCACACCAGAGAAATCTTCTAAACCACAGCAACAGCTCGGTAAAATATATTTGTTCTCATCTTCAAAGAAAGCAATCCCACCTGATAGTACAACTCCCTCTTGCTCCAATAATTCATTAAAAGATAAAAGAAATGACTGTTCTATATTGATATGATTATAACCAAATAGAAGAATCAGAAATAATTCAACATCCCGCTCATTCGATTCAGAAGATAAACAGATAAACTCTTCTCGAGTAACTTCATTAGCAATCCATTCAGGTTTATCATAATATGGCTCAATTATTACTGCTTTAGTGTATGGCATCATTGATTCCCCTTACTTATATTTTCTTGCATGAATTCTTCATACCTTGTTGTATCTACGAAACTGAGATGCTTAAAGCACGCACGCGCAGGGGGCGTAAGACATTAACCTTGTAGGGTTATATGAAGAATCCTCACCCGAATATTCTTCATGCAGACCAAGGATCGTGATGCTGTGTTATAAGATATCATCGCCCTCTTCGAGATTCATACATTTGACCCTGCTCGATCAATATCCGTTATTCTGTAACTGAGATACAATAGATTTTAGTTCATTTAAGTCATCTATAACGATATCAGCCTGAGCAAGTTCATCTTCTTGTGCAAAATCAAAATTACATCCGATTGCAACCAAACCATTATCCTTAGCTGCCTTTATATCCGAAATTCGATCTCCTACTACTGCACCATGAGTAATGCCATACTAATCTATAATCGTCGTCACCAAATCTGATTTATTCAATTTCACGATATTTATCAATAGGAGTTTCTTTTTCCCATTTATTTAGTGACTTCAGATGATTAAAGGTATCTTCGAGTGAACTTTCTAAAATCTTATCGGTTTGAAAAAGTGTGCCATCCATATCAAAGATGAAGGATTGAATCATTGATTTCTACTCCTTTTCTTATCCCCTACAAAAAAATTTTCCCACGATGCCATCTGATTTTAGCTGATGTCATGTTCCTTCTTTGTGCTCCCATTCAAGCTCTTTCAAGTTGCTTTAAGTAATAAATGATCCCGGCTCGATCAACGTTTGAAAATTGTAATGGGTTGCTATTGATTAATTCTGATAGCTCCTTTATGGTTATCCATTTAATATCTGTCGTATCATCCCCGCTCTGTACTATCTCTCCTTCAGCTTTACATCTAAAATAATACCCTACTGAATCAATTGGCCCTCTTATTGTTTGATATGCTCCAAAGGGTTTCATACATTCAACTTCAAATTCTGGATCTATTCCACTTGTATCAATCCTTGTATCTTCTCCCTCAATTTCTGTTACTTCCAGTCCCGTCTCTTCCCTTACTTCTCTTCTCAATGCTTGGGTCAATGATTCATATGGTTCAATTCGTCCTCCAGGTAATTCAATCTTCAATGGTTCGTTGGGTTTATTTCTTGTCTGAATTACAATTTGTCTTTCATTATTAAAGTCTCTTTCAATTATCGCTCTGGAGTTAACAAAGAACATATAATCAGTCCCTTTCAACAATTTGTATTTCAAAAAAAAGTGAGAATTTCTTCTCTCTTTCCTCAGGAAGATAACTAAGCCTCATTAAATTGGTTCAATTTTACAACAAATTCACGTATTTGTAAGCACGAATCGGATTCACTGGTCAAAACAGTCTTTGCTTAATAAGAGCGGAATCTTTCTCCGAAAGCCTTTGCCTTGCTTCTTCCACCAGTTTAGATGTTTTCTGTTAAGCCGACGAACGGCGATCTATCAATCTCATTATCGTCGATACCCTATCAAGACTTCCGAACATTCGCAAGTCTACTTCTTTATGATAATTCCACTCAAACCTCCTTCTCACATCAACTATCGAAATTTAGTAAACAATTTTCATAATTTTCGGATATTTAGAAAATTATTTTCTAAAAGCGTTTACAAAGTATTTTTTATTTGTTAGCCTAAAGGCATCAGAGGAATTCATCTTACGAGTAAAGGAGCGAAACGTACATGAATCAGTATGACGTAGTTGTAATGGGCGGCGGCATCGCCGGGGCTATGGCGGCCATCGCCGCATCCAAGACCGGAGCGAAGACACTTATTGTCGAGTCTCATGGCTTTCTTGGCGGCACACTGACCGCTAACGGCGTCGGCCCGATGATGACTTTCCATGCCGGCGAGAAGCAGGTCATTCAGGGCTTCACCGGGGAACTGATCGAGCGGCTGAAGCGGTTGGGCAAATCCCCGGGACATATTTTCGACACGGTCGGATTTACCTATTCTGTTACCCCGTTTGACGCCGAAGCGATGAAGCATGAGCTGGAGCTAATGGTCACGGAAGCGGACGGTGATATTTTGTACCATACGATGCTGGCAGGCGTTTATACGGAAAATGGCCGCATCACGGGCATACAGGTCTGCAATAAATCCGGGCTCAGCGACATCCATGCCTCCGTCTTCATTGACGCAACGGGTGATGGCGACCTCTCGGCCCTTGCCGGAGTCGTATACACCAAAGGACGCGAATCCGACGGAGCAACGCAGCCGATGACCCTGAAAATGAAAATGTACAACGTCGATATCCCAAGGGTCAAGGAATATATTCACAGTCATCCGGAAGACTTTCCGCTGTATAACGGGGATACCTCCATTATTGAGAAGTCCCCACGTCTGTCGGTTGGCGGCTTTGACAGCCTGTTCAAAAAGGCCAAGGAACAGGGCGAAATCTCCATTCCGCGAGAAAATATTTTGTTCTTCGAGACCAATAACCCGGGTGAAGTCATCCTCAATACAACGCGGATTATCGGCTATGACGCAACCGACGCGCACAGTCTCAGTCAGGCTGAAATAGAAGGCCGCAAGCAGTGCCGTGAATTGGAGTTGTTCGTCCGCAAATACATACCGGGATTCGAGCATGCGGTTGTCGAGTCCACCGGACCAAGCATCGGTGTTCGCGGCTCGCGTCAAATCAAAGGCATCTATACGCTGACGGCCGAGGATATTTTGCAACAGCGCCTGTTCGACGATACGATCGCCCATTCTGGTTATCCGATCGACATCCATAGCCCGGACGGCGAGGGCACCAAGCATCAGAAACTGGAATGGGGCGGCGTATATAGCATTCCTTATTCCTGCATGATTAACGCCTCCGTACATAACCTGATCGTTATCGGCCGCTGCATCTCGGCAACTTTTGAAGCGCAAGCGGCGATGAGAACCACTCCGACGACCGGAGCCATCGGTCATGGCGGCGGGATTGCCGCTGCACTCGCGGCGTTAGAGGGCAAGAACGTACAAGACATCGACATCAAGAAAGTGCAGACGATTCTCAAAGAGCAAGGGGCTTATCTGGAAATTTAGTTCAACTTATTTCACCCATTTGGAGAGGGGAAATTCAGATGACAACTACAATGTGGTTCCAAGCAATCGGTATTCTGCTCGTATTTCTGGTGTTTGTAGGGCTGATGATGACGCGCAAGCTTCCAACTATACTGGCGCTGCCCTGCATGGCGATTCTGTTCGCCATTATCGCAGGCGTACCGCTGTTATCAAGTGATCCAGAGACTGCAACAATCGCCAAGACGATTCTGGCCGGTGGCTCGATGAAACTATCTGGCGCCATTGCTGGACTCATTTTTGGTGCCTGGTTCGGCCAAATTCTGAACAAAGTCGGCATCACCAAATCCATTATTCGCAAGGCGGCCGAGTTGGCCGGAGATAAACCTGTACTTATAGCTATTCTATTTTTCATTACCGCATCCATTATTTTTTCCGCTGCAGGAGGACTGGGCATGGTCATCCTCGTCGGCACGATCGTCATTCCGATTATGCTGACGGCAGGAATTTCCCAATTCGTCGCTTCCATCGTTGTTCTACTTGCCGTTGGCGTCGGATCCCTGTTCAACGTGTCCAACTGGGCTGTATATGTCGATGTGCTTGGTCTTTCCGTTGACCAAATCGCCAACTACACATTGGTTGTGGCTTCCCCATTGATCCTCATTGCCCTGACCATGATCGTGTTCTATATCCGGAAAGACGGTAAAGGCCGCAAAGCTTGGACAATGCCAGCGGCAACACCTGGCGGCGGTGACAAAAAGGTGCCTGCGATCGCCCTGATTAGCCCGCTCGTACCGGTATTGCTCGTCTTTATCTTCAAGATCGATATCGTTCCGGCCGTTATTGCCGGTGCGATCGTCACGATCCTGCTCACCTGGCCGAAGCGTCCAGTCCATATTCTCTCCAGTGCACTAGTGGAAGGAATTCAAGACGTTGCTGGCGCAATGGGGCTCATGATCGGTATCGGCATTCTGCTTAGTTCCGTTATGTCGCCGCAAGTATCGGCGGTCATCTCGCCGCTGATCGAGTCCGTGCTGCCGAATACCCCACTGATGTTTATCCTGTTCTTCACGATTCTGTCGCCGCTGGCCATCTACCGCGGACCGCTGAACGTATGGGGCCTTGGCAGCGGCATCGCCGCCCTGTTCGTATCCGCAGGTATGACTCCGGTAGCTGCTATGCTTGCCCTGCGCGCTGTCAGCAACGTGCAATCCGTCTCCGACCCTACGAACTCGCATAACGTATGGGTAGCAGACTTCACGAAGAGCGACATCAACGAAATTCTGAAAAAGACACTGCCATGGACAATGGTATCTGTCTTAATTGCCGTCATCATTGGATCGTTTATGGTGTTTTAAGGTTTAACATAACAAGCTTTTATAGATAAAACCGGGTACAAGGGCCCTGCGAAGAACCTTCAAGGCTCAAGCAGAAGGTCCTTGACCCGCCAACTGGAGGACAACATGATGGGGAGAACGAAAGTAAGGGTCGGCATTGACGTCGGCGGTACGTTTACCGATGCGGCACTGATCGATAATGAAACATTCGAAGTCATTGAGAAAATGAAAATCCCAACCACCCACCATGACCCGGACGGCGTGGCCAAAGGGATTGTACAAATACTGAACCGAATTCTGGACAGCAGAGGAATCCAGCCCGAAGACGTTACCTTCATCGCCCACGGAACAACACAGGCTACCAATGCCCTGCTCGAAGGAGACGTAGCGCGTATCGGCATCATCGGTATGGGCTCGGGCATCGACGGGCTCAGCGCCCGCTCCGAGTCCAATCCGGGCGATATCGAGCTGGCTCCGGGCAAATTCCTGCACACATTTCATACGTATCTGGATTCTAAGAATATGACAGATGAGCAGATCAACAATGCCATCGACGAGTTGGCGGCCCAGGGCGCCGAGGTGATCGTCGCCTCCGAAGCGTATAGCGTAGATGATCCAACCAATGAGCTGCGTGTCGTTGATCTTTCCAACCGCAAGGGTCTCTACGCTACGGGCGGACATGAGATCAGCCAGCTTTACGGTTTGAAGACACGGACACGAACGGCCGTCATTAATGCCTCCCTCATTCCGAAAATGATGGAGACCGCCAATATGACCGAAAAGTCCGTCAAGGATGCCAACATCCAGTCCCAACTCATGATTATGCGCTGCGATGGCGGTGTCATGAGCATTGACGAGGTGCGAAAGCGCCCGATTCTGACGATGCTATCCGGTCTTGCCGCAGGTGTTGCCGGGGCGTTGATGTACGAGAAGATTTCCGATGGAATCTTCTTCGAGGTCGGTGGAACCAGTGTCGACATCTCCGTGATCAAGAACGGCAAGGTAATGATCAAGAATGCCGAGGTCGGCGGCCATCGCACCTACCTGCAATCCTTGGATGTGCGCACGCTCGGCATCGCGGGCGGCAGCATGATCAAGGTGGCAGGTGGAAGAATTACAGATGTCGGGCCGCGCAGCGCGCATATTGCCGGTAAAGAATACGAAGCCTTCACCCCGACAGAGAACATCGTCGATCCGAAGGTGAAATTCATTAGCCCCCGCGAGGGCGACCCTGCCGAATACGTCATCTGCGAATGCGCCGGAGGCAAAGAATTCTCGTATACACTAGCCGGAGCGGCCAACATACTGAATTATGTTCCCGAAGGCGATTATGCCAGAGGAAACAAGGAAGCGGCACTGAAATCCTGGAAAGCGCTAGCCGATCATGTTGGACTAAGTGTAGAGGAAGCCGCTAGACAGGTTATGAACATCGCCATCGATAAGACGATGAAGACCGTCAACGAGATGATCGAGGACTACGAGCTCGACCGCAGCTTCGTTACGCTGGTTGGCGGCGGCGGCAGCGGTGCAGTGCTCGTCCCGGCAATGGCGGAGCGAGAGGGATTCAAGTCGCAAATCGCCAACAACGCACCTTATGTCTCCACGATCGGTGTAGCGCTGGCCATGGTCAAAGAACAACTAGAACGGACGGTCGTCAATCCGACCGAAGAGGATATCAAGCGCATCCGCGCCGACATCATCGAGCGTATCGTACAGTCCGGCGCTTCCGAGGAGACGGTCGAAGTCAGCATCGAGATCGACAGCCAGAAGAATATTCTCCGCGCCATGGCGACTGGCTCCACCGAGCTGCGCTCCAAGGATCTGACACAGGAGGCAATGTCAGTGGAAGATATGAGGGCCGTTGCTGCCAGTTCCATTGACCAGCCGCTAGAATCGACGACACTCGCAGCACAGACCGGGCGATGGAGCCTATTCGTCAGCGAGAACGTGAAGAAATCTTTTTTTGGCTTGTTCAAAAAGAAATCCAGCTCTGTCAGCGTTCTTGACCGTGAAGGCGTCGTCCGCTTCAAGAAGAGCAATGTGCACTATACGAAGCTGAGCAAATCCGCGCCGGAAGCACTAAGCTCATTCCTGGACGATAACACCATTTATTCCGATGCCAATGCCACGATACCGAAGGTGTTCGTTTTTTATAAGGAGAAGATGCTGGACTTAACCGGCATGCAGACCAAAGAGCAGCTGCTGTCCATCCTTGAAATTGAAACCGAGATGCTCGCAGCAGAGGATGAATTGCTGGTTGTGGCTTATCAGTAATAGGAACCCGCCTTATATTCTAATGAAACTGCAGAGCGTTAAGGAGGCGTCCGAATGCCGGTACAAACCATTTTGCCGAACTCACTGTCCGGTCTGTCTGATGAAGTCTTAGGTTGTATGGAGCTGTGCCAGGATCCATTGTTTCATAAAATACCGCTAGAGAAAATTCCGTATTACGTTCATGAGTCGCTTCAAGCCGGACGCTTGGCGGCTACGACATACAAAGGCCTCTGCATTCGCGGCATGTGCAGGGACGCCGGACTTCGTTATGAGATCACAGAGGCTTCTGGCAAATTTCATAACGTCTCCTTCCGCGCACAGATCGATTTCTCCAAGACAACGCCGGAAATTATTCTGTACGCCTCCTCACTCAAGGGAATGCGGACGGTATGCCAAGAGATCCTAGGCGAAAGGTTATGTGGCAGCGCAGCGAATCTCGACCTTCTAGTCGATATTCATCTGGCTCATGAGTTCTATCACTGGCTGGAGTATCGGGAGCAGATTTTTACGAATGAAAAGCTTGAGCGGATCGAGGTTTTTAGGTTAGGGCCATATACGAGGAAATCAAGCGTAGTGCAGTGCTGTGAGATTGCTGCGCATGCCTTCTGCAAAGAGCTGCTGGGACTTCCCTTCCTCCCCAATTTGCTGGACTATGCCTATTTGATCGGGGAGCAACAGCTTGCGAAGGGAGATTTTATGGAACAGATCGAAACTTGCAAATTATGGATAGGGCCAACTCTCAATACCTCACTCAGTATGATATAATGGGAAAAGCTATTGCCGACACGCCGGAGTAGTCATTTCCAGCGTTAGATCAGGAGGAGGTATCATGTCTTCACAAGTTCCGGCCGTCATCGCCAAAATCGTATCCCAATCGCAAAAATTAACATATGGTGAGAATCAGATCGCCAATTTCGTCATACACAATCCGGATTTTATTACGCGCAACACGATTACGGCCATTGCCAATGAAATCGGCGTATCGGAGACAAGTATCAACCGCTTCTGTAAAAAGGTCGGATTCAAGGGCTTCAACGATTTCAAAATCGCCTTCGCCCAAGACGCCTTCTATCGAGATATGCAGGCTAAGAAAAAAGAGAGACGAGAAATCAATCCGATCGATGCGCTTGCACTCGATTATAATGAACTGATTGTCAATACATCAGCGCTTGTCACCGAGGAACAGCTCCGCCAAGTGGTAGACATTCTGAAGGGAGCACGGCGCATCTATATTATCGGCATGTTCGATTCTTATCTGGCCGCTATCGCCTTGAAGAATCGCTTGTCCATCATCGGCATCATGGCCGAAGCGATCAATGACAGCCGCGCCATGAAGATCGCCGCCGCACAATGCGGCAAAGAGGACGCTGTTGTGGCATTCTCCCGCTCCGGCTCGACGAAGGAAATCGTGGAGACGGCTGCGATCGCACAGGTTCACCAGGTCAAGACGATTGCGATCACATGTTACGATTCGTCACCCATTACGGAGAATGCGGACGTGAACATCATCGTGCCGGATAAGATATCGGTCAATAACAGCGCGCTGATGTCCAACCACATCACGTTCCTGTTCGTCGTCGATTTGATCATGAGCATCTTCATTTCATCGGACAAGGCTTACCTGAAGAAGAAGCTTGACAGTGAGGCCGTTCTGGCCAGCGATCAGGCGATGACCAACTATTATTTATGAACATAACAAAGTTACTAAAGCGTTCTTTCCATCACGGAAGGGGCGTTTTTTTCATGACCACACTTGCGGGCAAAAACCCAAATCCATGTTTATGTGAAAGTTCTCCCGTTGCCGCTCACTTCCACTCATCCGGCAGCAATGCCGCATAATGCGGGTGAAGATAACGGTCATCGATCAGCAGTAATTCCCCCTGATCCGTCTCTGTACGGATAAGCCGCCCGCCGGCCTGTAGTACCTTGTTCATACCCGGATATACGTAAGCATAGTCAAATCCGTTCTTGCCCTGCGAGTTGAAGTAGTCGCGGATGATATCACGCTCCAGGCCGATCTGCGGCAGTCCAACACCAACGATGGCAACGCCGGTCAAGCGATCCCCCACTAGATCGATCCCCTCGGAGAAAATTCCGCCCATTACCGCAAAACCGATCAATACCCCTTCATTTCCAGCGTCGAATGCTGACAAGAAACTCTCCCGCTCCTCCTCCGCCATATCCCCACGCTGCAGCAACAGCCGCAAATCTGCATCTTCTGCATGAGCAGCAGCAAAAGCTTCATAGATGAGATTCATATAAGCATAGGAAGGAAAAAAGAATAAATAGTTTCCGGGACGATCGGTAATCATCTGCCCCAACCGTCTCACCAGCCCAAGCTTGGTTCCCTCGCGATCGTGATAACGCGTCGATAATGGCTCGATCTGAACCGCGAGCTGCTCGCGGAAGAAAGGAGACGGCAGCGATAATGTATAATCCTCCTCTAGACTTGCCCCCAGCATGTCCCGAAAATAGGACATTGGCGTAAGGGTAGCCGAGAAGAAAATATGCGAGCGGAAGCCCTTGCCCATTTCCCGTAGCAGATGAGAAGGATCGAGACAGAACAGCTTCATGGATACTTCTCTCGAAGAAATCTCGGCATAGGTTACATATCTTTCGTCGTACAGCTTGCTGATCCTCACAAAATTCTGGGTCGCAAAATAAACCTGCAGCAAAAATTGCGACTGCTCTGTATCCTGACGGGAGCCAAGCTCCTCTTCTGCTGCGAGGATCAATGCCTCGGCCCGTTCAACCAGTTGTACAGGAACTTCCTGCGTAATTTGTGCGTTTCCGTCCGATTCTTTGCGCAGTTGTATAAAGAAGGAATTCACTGCCTTGGCCGCCTTGTGCACCTCAGCGTTAAGCTCTTTATATTCCCGCTGCAAGCTGAGAAAATCCCCTTTATTCAATGTGGCCGAATACATCTCTCGCGCCCGATCCACCAGATTATGCGCCTCGTCAATCAGAAGCGCCGTCCGGCTCTTCCGCTCGGCAAACATTCTTTTCAAAGAAATTCTAGGGTCGAAAATATAATTATAGTCGCAGATCACCGCATCCGCCACATAAGCGAGATCAAGCGAAAATTCGAATGGACAAACTCGGTGCTTGCGTGCATATTGCTCAATGATTTGCCGGGTGATAAGCAACTCATTAGTCAATATATCAAGTACAGCCTCATTAATCCGATCATAGTAGCCGTCCGCGAATGGGCAATCTTCCTTGCGGCAGCTCACCTGATCCTGAAAACAAATTTTCTCCTTGGCCGTAATAGTTACGGTATGCATCTGCAATCCTCGCGACTGCATCAGGGCGAACGTCTCCTCCGCTGCGGTACGGGTAGTCGTCTTAGCGGTCAAATAGAAAAACTGCTCAAGCTGTCCCGTCCCCATTGCCTTTATGGCGGGAAACGTAGTCGAGATCGTCTTTCCGATCCCTGTGGGAGCTTTGGCAAATAATTTCACTCCCTCTTCGATCACTTTATAGACCGCTCCCGCTAATTTACGCTGTCCAGCCCGATAATTGCTGAAAGGGAAATCCAGCCCGCTGATGCTTCTGTCTCGTGATATCCGGTGATCGCGAAGCATCCGTGCATAAGGAGCGTAATTCTCCACCACATCCCGTACAAATAACTCCAAATCCGCAAAAACTACTTCCTGCTGAAACCGTCTTTGTTCGCCCGTTACGACTTGTACGTAGGTCAATTGGATTTTCATTCGAGCATTTCCATGCTCTCTGGCGTACATGTAGGCATAGCATTTAGCTTGAGCCCAATGAACCGGATAAGTATCCTCCAGTGACTGTGGGATCTCGCCAGAAGTCGACTTAATCTCATCGATGACGACGGCTCCGTCTTCCTCTACCAACAACCCATCGCAGCGCCCTTCTATGACAAACAGCAGATCTCCGCAAGGAATCTCCGCCGATAAATATACTTCTTTCTGATCCGCCTCACCGTAAGTTCGCTGCACCTGCTGATGCGCTTTAGTCCCCTCCGTCAGGGCCGTTCCCGCTCTGAACCCGCTATCCAAATTCCCGCTGCGGTACACGTACTCAACCAAAGGCCTCACAGCGATTTTCACTTGATCCTTCATCGCTTCACCCGCTGACTTTTGCTATAGAACATTTGTTCCATAGTATACCATAAAACTGTTAGTTCTCCTTACTTTTAATGAACCTTTTTCAACAAATCCTTTCTTCACAAAAACAACAGCGCCCTTGCATTCATTATGAACGCAAGGACGCTGTCAACTCGTTAATCGGAAATTCAATCTTTTTAAATAATCTACCCTAGTTATGAATCGACGTTGATGATGATTCCGCGGGAACGGCCATGCATTGAAGAGTCTATTATCACTTATTTCAAATATATCATTCGGATACCACAAAGACTCATTATTGTCTGAAGCATCAAATAGATTGTCCTTCAGTTCGGTAGCCGCTGCCTCACCTGGTTCTAACTAAAGCGTATTTCGGAGGTCTTTCCAAATATTCACCAGTCCGGACGGGCGGTTCTCACGGACGCGGCCAGCTCCTTGGTAGGTCGCAGCTCGTACTCCGAAGATCCTTCCGGATTCTCACCAGTCCGGACGAGCGGTTCCGAAAACTCGTTGCATCAAGGCAAGCATAATTTCAACAGTCTATTGCTTCGCCTTTTGGGACGCTTCTTTAGAAGCTGCACCAGCGCCTGTTTCTGCCCCAAATTCCGCATCGAGATTTGGAACACCTAATTTCTTTTTTACTTGCTTGGAGCTATGCTTCGCATTATTCTTCTTGTTCATCACATTACACCTCCTCATGTCGTGAGAATCGGCAATTATCTGAACGGTTTGAGAAAACCACTGTCTCCTCAAGTAGTATTATGTGATAAGCAGCTTTACCCTATGCGTTGTTCATGTGAGCGGCTTCAATGCTTTCATTAATTAAAACTCTCCGGTTTACCATATTTATTTAAATGGCCTTGTCAAGAAATTGTTCTTTAGCTAATTCTCTATATAATGGTACTTTATCCAGTAACTCATTATGATTACCTGAACCAACAATTCTTCCATGTTCAAGAACATAGATTATATCTGAATCAACTATTGTCGAGAGACGATGTGCTACAACAATGACAGTTTTAGACTCTCTCATCTTGTCAATAGCTTTTTTCAACCCAATTTCATTTAAACTATCTAAATTGGATGTCAATTCATCAAGAAGAACAATCTTTGCCTTTGATAAAAGAGATCGAGCCATAGCTAACCGCTGGCGTTCTCCTCCAGATAAAGTAGTACCAGATTCTCCAATTTTCATGTCTAGTTTTTCAGAAGAACGTTCTATCAAATAGCTAAGGTTTACCTCTTTTAAAACATCGTAACATTCTTGATCAGATACATTAGAATTTCCTAAAAGGAGATTATCTCGTAAAGTCCCGGCTACAACAGGTGCATTTTGTTCAACATAAGTGATACGTTTCCGAAGCTCTTCACGAGAATAGCTTCGATAATCCTTTCCATCTACATAAATTTGCCCGCTGATAGGATCATAAAATCTTTCTATTAATTGTAAAATAGTACTTTTTCCTGCACCAGAAGGCCCGACAACAGCTGTTCGCTTCCCATATTCTGCACATAAAGTAACTTCTTTAAGTATCATTTCCTCTTCTTTTTGAGCAATATCAGCTCTAAACTCTAATTTGTTATATCCAAAACTAACTTTTTCAAAAAGTACCATCCCTTTTTGTGCAGAAGAATTGAGTGAAAATGTTATTGCAGGATTTGTATCATTATCAGTTTCTAAAGCAAGATCTAATAATTCTTTAATTCTTGCAAAAGCTCCAAGTGATTCTCCTATTCCAGAAAAAGCACCAAAAATTTGCCCCACTGGTCCAATCATAATAAATAGTAGTAAAGCAAAAGCAATTAAATCTGCAATCGTCATATATCCCATAGAAACACGATACCCGCCAAAACCAAGGACAATCAGACCACATACTTGTAAACTCATATTTGAAATTGGCATCATAAATGACTGTATTTTTGCTAAACGTATTCCTAACTTTCGTAAATGCTCTGCCTGTAGCTTAGCTTTATCTTCCTCTATTGAAGTAGAATTTGTAGAACGAATGGTTCTAATAGCATGTAAATCACGTTCAACAAGTCCACTAAGTTTTCCGAGTTCTTGTTGGACACGAAAACTTGCCTTTTGTATAATATTACTCATAAAAACGATTCCCATAAATGCCAGACATACGGTCACTAAAGCTGTTAAGAATAAAAGGGTATCTTTTAAAGCTAGACCTATTGCTGCACCAACTACAATAAAAGATCCACTAGTTAATGCAACTGTCCCTTGAATAAGAGCCATTCTTAGTCTCGAAGAATCACCGCTCACTCTACTAAGCAAATCCCCTACACTTCTTTTGTCGTACTCAAAAATTGGGAGTCTTAACAAATGGCTAATCAGATTGCTTCGTGCTTCAAAAACAACACCTTCGCCTATTTTCTGTAACAAATAATATTGTATAGTAGTTAAAATCATAGAAACGGATAAAACCAAAATAAGAAGTATTAAAGTACTATTGACTGTAAATCCTGAGCTTGATTGCTTTACTAAATCTGCCACTAAGTTTGGTTGAATAAGTGTTAAAATTGCACTTGAAATACCAAGTATTAATACCAAGAAGAATTCTAAATTATGTCCTGTAGTTAAAGCGAACAATTGTCGTAAACTAGCTCTTGGAATCGGTTCATATCGCTCATCTTGTTCAAGTTCTTTAGGTTTGGGATTATTATTCTCCATATTTTTCTGTTTTTTCCTCACCATAATTAGGTACACTTATAACTTTAGAATATAAACTTATTTCATCCGGCTCTCCAACTGGAATACCGTTTAATTCAACCCATGCATGTGCCCTAAATGGCTCTAGGGCGTATCCAGTACACCAACTAACAGATCTTCGTTTTAACCACGTTGCTACTACAACCGCAAGTGAACGTCTCAGACAACCCTCTTGACTTCGACATCTCTTACTTACTGTACATACTGCATCACGAATAACCTGAACTTGTTCCTTTGAAGCCGATGGACATCTTCTCGTTAAACGAGATAATATCTTTTCTATCATACTTGGAGGGAGCCAATTCAGAGGTGCTGATAGAAGTATAGCTAGCCTAGCATGCCATCTTGCCCCATTTGATACTTGTCCTGGCTGTTCTGGAAAAAGCGGTATATCCATTATGCTAGTCCCACCTCTCTAAGCATTGAAAGAAATTCATTAACATCATTTTCTGCAATAGCACTCTCTAAACCAAAAATCTTTTCTAATTCAGCCACTAATTCATTCCTAGTTTTTCCTTCATCTAATCCTTGAATTAAAAGTTTTCCAACTTGATTTACTTGAAAATAAATTCCTCTACTTTTGTCAAAAATCATTGCCCCATTATCTTGTTCAATTATTTTAAGTTCTCTTTTTATCTTTTTCATAAAATTTCCCCTTTCTCAAATAATATTTCACATTATGACGGATAACTCATTGCATTATGAAGCCATCGCTCAACAGCAGATAGTCTTTCAAAGGCTTCTATTCGATTGTGTAAAGCAGTTGGCATAGATAATTCAGAGACTAGTATGTCAGGGTCAACAATTCCTAGCTCAACAACTTTGAAATCTCTAACTGCATGAATATTTTTTTTTACAGATTCCTTATATCCTTGGTATAAAAATGTTGAATAATCTCCTTTAAAGCCTCGAGTAAATACTTCACGGGGAACAATTCCTTTTGTAGCTTGATACAACATGGGTTTAGTCATCCCAGATTTTATGTGATATCGCATTGGTATAGATAATGCAGACTCAATAATCTTTGGATCTAAAAACGGAGCTAGCCAAGTGAATCTATTTCCATAAATAGCATTAAGTTGGCTTAGTACACGCCTTTGAAACAGCAATGACTCTAGTGCTTGATGTTTAGAACGGTCAGAATCAAGACCTCCAGAAATTTCATTTAAAGTTTTCATAGCAATCTGATAACACGGAGCATGATATTCTTTTGCAAGCCATGCAGGAATCGCAATTTTCCCAGACCAATCCACATCAGACTCTTTCCTTCGGGATTTAGCGTAGCCAAATCCAATATCTATTTCCGTTTTCAGTGCTTCTTTAAATGATGTATTGTTCATAAGATTGGATACATTTTTTAGGAATGATGTTCTCGTAAGTAAACAATATTGGAAGCCAAACGATAAACCACGCATTCTGTTCTGCCTTACAATGGACCACGCATATGCTGGCATAGGTGTAAACAATTCATCACCACCCACACCTATGAAATGAACTGAATCTCCATAGTTCTCATTTAAATTAACTATTTTTTCAATATAGCCCTCTGTATCTGCCCAAAATACTGGGGAATCCGGAAGAGTTAATCCTGAGTATGGCATGTCTGTTTCATATCTCCGACCAGACACACCGATTGATGGCAATGAATGTAGCGATTCATTCATATCATTTGCAAACATAGCGGCGTACTTAGAATCACTATTCCATTTATCTGTTTTTGCATGATATAGCTTAATGTCTGCATATTGAGCTTTTAAAGCATATGCAATTGCGGCTGAATCAACACCTCCAGAGAGGTCAGCAGATATATTAGCATAGCTGCTAGTATGATTCCTTAGTAATTCAAAAAACCGCTCTCTTATATTTTGCAGCGTCAATTCTACATCATTACTTAGTTCTGGCGGCATCCAAACTTTGAATTCTTCAAACTGTTTCTTTTTCCCATATCTCAAAACGCAAAATGGGTGGATTTTATTCACGCCTTCCCATAAAGGCATATTTTGAAAAGGGTAATAGGGTAGACTACTTATTAAGTTCAATGCAACTGCTGATTTGGATATATGTAAATCACAATATCGCGCAATATCACTAGCCGAATCACTAATAATTAAAATATCATTTAACAATTTCCATGATAGAGAAACATCAAATAATGCTCCTCCTACAATAACTTCGTGATTATCAACTAGAACAAAGATCCCTTTAGAAACAATTTTTTGAAAAGTTCCCGCTAATTTTGTAATCTCAAAATTCATAGTTCCCTGTATCTGGTCTGAAATTTTTGGATATTCACATGGTATGCAATATATCTCTAGGTCGCCTATAGAATGCTTAACATACTTATGTTGAGAAATAAGCAAAATGCTTGCCGAAGCTGTTTTTATATGTACTTGGAATGGTACTTTATCAGAACTTGTTAACTTTTCATTTAACTGAATGCTAATAACAGTCTCCCCTCTCGCAATAATATTTTGAACAAAATTTATCATACGAGCCTCTAAAACAATCGATTTTTCACAAAAAGTGGCCACTGGACATCTCAAAATTGTCCAATGACCACTTTTCTCTCTTAATAAATTATCAATTATATTCTAGTTAAAGCACGACCACCAAGAACATCTCTGTATCTACCAAACCAAATCCCTTTAGTAGACTCTTTAAAACTAGCAACTTTCTCAATTGTTGGTTTAGAGTAAACAACGTTTGTCATTGAATTCCACCCCCTTTACCTATATGTTCACACCACCCACATTACATTCCAAATAGAAATTAATATCCTATTTGTTTAGATAGTAATCTATTTTCAACTCTATTTTTCTTTTGTGTAATAAACTGCAAGTTAAATGTAATAATTGACATCATTTCAATTCTAGTATAATAATTGGTTATAGAGAAAAGGATCTTTTATCCTTTTTTCCAATTCCTTATGTGTTTAATCCTGAGGTCATAAATTACCGCTACCAACAAAAGCCTCCTCTTTAAATTGCCGGCATTGTCCTACCCATTTTTAAAAAGTACCAACAGGGAATGTTAGGCTCCTTAGCAATATCAGTGAGTGAATTTCGACTTGCCTGTACATACTTCCCAGTCTCTTCTTTACATTTTTTATAGTAACGTTGACGCTGTTCGCTCATAGGACACCCTTGAATATGGTTATAATTTGATTGTTGTTTATGACATGATCGTGCATCATAGCTACACTTACCATTATCAAAGGAGTGAAACGATGGCAATAAAAGTTGCTATTTGCGATGATGTCCCTGTTTTTGCAAAAGATATCGAAGATTTAATGTTAGAATATGACTCCTCTTTATTTGAAATTGATATATTTTACAATCCGTTTCGTTTAATTGAATTACTTAAAAGAAATAGATATGATTTGTTTATTTTAGATATTGAGTTTCCTAATGTATCAGGAATAGAGATTGCCGAGATCATTAGAAAGAATAATTATACTTGTCCAATTATCTTTATTACAAGTTTCAAAGAATATATGGAAAAGGCTTTTAAGGTTAACACTTTTGATTACATTTTAAAACCAGCAACAAAAGACAAACTATATCCTGCCTTGAATCGCGCTATAAAATATTTAGATTTAGATGATTCAAAATTTATGTTTACATTTAATAAAGTTTTTTACAGTCTTTCTTTTAGTGAAATTATTTACTTTGAAAAAAATAAAAGGAGCGTCCTTATTCACACTCCCTCTGATATATATGAAACGCTTCTTCAAACAAGAGCCCTTTTATCCAAAGTTAATCATAATTTTGTGCAAGTCCACACCTCGTTTATTGTTAATGTTAGATATGTAAAACAAATTAGAAATAATTGTGTTGTCTCCAATTTAAATGATAAGCAAACTGTTGAAATACCAATTAGTCGTAAATTTATAGATAGTGCCAGAAAACAAATTTTGATGAAGCTAAGAGAATGTCCTTTAAAAGCCTAAATTAAAGAGACCTTTTGACCGCCACAACGTGGTCGGACGCGATGCGCTTAGTCGTTGCGGGTGTGATTTGCTCATGAATCATGTTCCAAGCCTCGAATCCTTACCGGGTTCGGGGCTTTGTTTGTGTGAATCATCAAGGACTCGTTACATTACTGTCAGCTATTGCGCCTGCTCGCTCTGTTGCAGCATTTCTGCCAAGTAAGGGTTCAAGAATATGCCCGAAGGATCAAGCTCTTGACGAAGGCGAAGAAATGCATCCCACTTCGGATATACCGTATGTAGCTGATCAGCGCGCATCGTGTGCATCTTGCCCCAGTGCGGTCTCCCGCCATTCCGTCTGCAGATCTCCTCTACTTTGGCAAAATAGTCGGCATACTCCATCCCACGGTACATATGTACAGCAATATAGCCAGAATCACGTCCATTCGCCGGACTGAGCCATATATCGTCTCCCTGAACATAACGGCATTCGATTGGAAAATGAACAGCAAATTGATTCCGATCTACTGCATTGCGTATTTCCTCAAGTACAGTTCGCATGCGGTCTGCCGGTACACTGTACTCCATTTCATTAAATCGAACCAGCCGCGGCGTCGCGAAAATAAGGTGACTATGCCCCACTTCCTGTACATCCGGTACGCTTGTTGCTGATAATCGGCTTATTGGCTTGCAAAGGCGCGGAATGAAACGACAGCACTCCGACAATAACCAGAATAGCGCATTCTCCAGCAGCATGACTTTCCAGTAACTCCAGCGGCTTGGCGTTCCGGGAACCTCATCCGTCATATTGGTCAGTTTTACTTGAGCGATATCCGTATAAGGAAACCAAAAAAATTCGAAATGACGGTTTTCCTTTTTGAATAGATCAAGCTGTTCAAGGCATTGGGAGAATGGCATTTTGCTGCTTGTATAGCGGAGAGCGTACGAAGGTACAACACGAAGCTTCACCTTAACGATAATCCCGAACATCCCAAGTGACACCTGCATCGCCCGAAAAAGTTCTTCATCCTGCTGGGCTGAGCATTCGAGGATTTCCCCTGCCGCTGTCACTACCGTCAAACCTACCGCTTGCGTTGCGAGGCTCCCGAGCCGCTCCCCTGTCCCATGTGTTCCTGTACTGATCGCTCCTGCAATGGATTGCGCATTAATATCGCCCAGATTCTCTTGCGCGACCCCATAGGCATTCAATTCTTTCCCGAGACGATCCAATTTTGTTCCACCCCACACCTCGGCAATCCCCTGCTCCGAATCAACAGCAATTACACCCTGCAATTGATCCAAGGAGACCAATACATCATCGGTCTGGACGAGTCGGGTAAATGAATGTCCGGATCCGACGACACGCAGCTTCCGTCCTTCGGCGGCACATTCTTTAACAATCCCGACCACCTCTTCTATGCTGGCCGGATATACAATGCTTCTTGGCAATCCGCGCACGAGTCCTGACCAATTGCGCCATACTTTCGTATTGCGCTCCTTCAAATTTACAGAAAGCATAGTCCGTCCCCCCGATATGTCGTTGTCTTTCCAACGATACTGCCGTTCGAAATGTAGTAGAGATGTGCGAATCGCTCACATAACTCTCCTGCTTTGCTATGACGCATGAAGATCGGATCGCCGAGTTTCAGCTCTTCTAGCCCGTTGTAGCGGATAGGAGTCTGGACTTCGCCCACCCCTTCCATCGTAAGAAGTGCCGTACCTTGCGGCAGGTATGGACGCGGCAGTTTGTCGCTGCCCGCAGAGCCCGAAGCCGTGTATCCGCCGCCTAAGCAAGTGTAGAGATCGCCGCGCGGCTGACGCACGATCTCGATCGCATACCCTGCGGCGGGCAGCAAGGTGAAGTCCCGGTAGTGATCGAACAGACCGGGCGAATAGAACCCCGAGCCGGCTGTAACCTCGGTGACGGCCGGCTCCACGCTGCTTGTATGCAAGCTGCCCGTGCCGCCTGCATTCACAAACCGCAGCGGAGGAGTGCCCAGGCGCTCGATCGCCGCGACCAGTTCGGCCCGCCTGGCAGCGGCTTCACGGATTGAGCGGCGCTTGAGCAGCCGCACGATCGCGTTCTTCAGCGCCTGCCCAGGCACACGGTCGCCTAAGCCAGCCACCTGCGCTTCGTAGCCCATGAGCCCGTCGAGCACGAGGTGCTTCGACTGCGCGATGCGCTCGATGAGGCTGAGCGCCGCAGCTGTAGAGCGTATTGGCGAGCGCCATACGCCGAAATGCAGCCCCGGGACATCGATCGACATATCGATGTCCACACAGAGCGGCAGCCTCACGCCATATTTGGCGGCTGCCGCTTCCGCCTGCTCGACATGCGTCTCGCAGTCGACCATCAGCGTGATGCTGCGCCCTTCACGCTGATGCATGGCGACGGACTCCAGCAGTCGTGCGTCCGCCGCAGGGTATCCTAGCAGCAAGTCTGTGAATCCTTGCTGCGCGAGATAGAGTGCTTCGGATACCGTGAAGCACATGATCCCTTGAAATTGCGCATTTGCCTGTAGAATACGCCGAAGCACATCAACAGAGCGGATCGATTTACTCGCAATGCGGACTTTTTTTCCATTCGCCCTATGAAGAACGCTCTGAATATTCTGCTGCAACAGATCCAGATCAACGAAGGCAAAGGGCATCGGAAGCCCCGTGCAGACTTCTTTATAGTAACGATAATCACGCACTCTACTCGACCTCCTTTGTCTGGAAGATGTACGATTTCTTATATTATTATTTAAGGTTCTTTGCATTTATTATTTCTAGATTTTGAGGTCATTTCTTATACGAAAAGACCCAGCCTAAGATAGCTCGTATCTTAGGCTGGGTCTGCATTTTTCTACATCATATAAACTGAACACATAATGGGATAGGCTCATTTTGATAGTCATCAACAATGATGATTACTTAGCCATACGACCAAGATAATGTGTGTAGTCACCACTTCAAAGTGCTCCTATTTTATTACCGAAGGAGATTGGTTTTCGCTAGTTCGATGATTTCGTTGCCTTGCCCGTTCAAAACGGCTTTCAGCATCCACATCGTAAATCCGCGTGCCTGCTCGAAGTTGATCTTCGGCGGCATAGCCAGCTCCTGACGATTGACGACGACGTCCAGCACTACCGGACCGCTGTGTTCGAACGCTCGACGAACGGCGCTTTCCAAGTCGTTCGGATCCTCGACCCGGATTCCTTCGATTCCCATAGCTTGAGCCATTACCGCAAAGTTTGGATTGTCGAGTTCTGTTCCGAATTCTAAAAAGCCGGCTGCTTTCATTTCCAATTCCACGAATCCAAGCGCACCATTATTAAAGACAACGATCTTGATCGGGAGCTTATGCTGACGAAGGGTCAATAGATCTCCGAGCAGCATGGTGAGTCCCCCGTCCCCCGACAGTGATACGACCTGGCGTCCCGGCTGTGCAACCTGCGCCCCAATCGCCTGAGGCATGGCGTTCGCCATTGTCCCATGGTTAAATGAGCCAATAAGCCTTCTTTTTCCATTCATCCTCAAGTATCGGGCTGCCCACACAGTCGGCGTCCCAACATCGCAAGTCAAAACGGCATCCTCATCTGCGAGATCGCTGATTACCTTCATCAGGAATTGCGGATGAATAGGTGCTCGGCCGGGATCTGCAAGTTTGTCCAGCTCCTCGCGGACTTTGGCATAATCTTCCGCAAAGTGCTGCAGATGATCAGGGGAGTGCGGTTCTTCTAATAGGGGTAACAGCATTTCGACCGTCGTCTTTACGTCTCCGCACACCCCATATGCGAGTGTCGTTCGCCGACCTAGTCGGGAGGAATCCAAATCAACCTGAAGGATGGTCGCTTCCTGCGGATAAAATTGCCGGTATGGAAAATCGGTACCCAGCATGAGTAAGACATCGCATTCCATTATGGCATGGTAGCCGGAAGAATAACCAATGAGGCCGGTTAATCCGACGGAATACGGATTGTCGTATTCCAGATATTCTTTTCCTCGCAGCGCTATGACCATCGGGGATTGCAGCTTCTCGCACAGCTTCATGAGCGAAGCATGAGCTCCCGCGCAGCCGGCACCGCACAGCAAGGTGATCCTCTTGCCTTTGTTTAAGTAGTCGGCAAGCGTCTTCAATTCGTCTGTAGAAGGGCAGACAATCGGCCGGGTGGAATGGATGACTCGTTCTGGAACGGGGCTTTCGTCGTATTCGAAAGCGGCTACATCTCCTGGAAGAACTAAGACAGACACTCCCGACCTTGCCGTCGCGGTTTGCATCGCCATCGTAACCGCTCGGGGCATTTGCTTCGGTCCGGTTACGACTTCACAAAAGAAGCTGCATTCCTGAAACAACATGTCCGGACGGGTCTCTTGAAAGAAGCCGCTGCCGATCTCACTGCTCGGAATATGAGCGGCAATCGCAAGTACTGGCACCCTGTTTCGATGGCAATCGTACAATCCGTTAATGAGATGCAAATTACCTGGCCCGCTGCTACCCGCACATACGGCGATTCCTCCGCTGAGGGTGGCATCCGCGCCCGCTGCGAACGCTGCAACCTCTTCATGGCGGACATGGATCCATTCTATTTCTCCAGAACGACGGATCGCATCAAGCAAGGCATTGAGCGAGTCGCCGATAATGCCGTAAATTCGCTTCACGCCAGAGTTCAGAAGGGATTCCACGATGGAATCCGCTATCGTTCTTCTCAAGGGAATCTCTCCTTTTTGTTTTTATTATATTGCCATAATACGAGCAGCCTATTCTATTTTAATGAACTCAGCCGGACTCCTTAATTCGCCTGATTCCTTGCACGATCCGCTCCTTGAGACTCTCCCGCAGCGAGTAAATGACCGGTGCCGAAGGTATGTCGAATTTCAGATGGGAGTGGGGAATTTCCGTGAGTATGGTGCCGATCGGGTTGCCTTGCTTGTCATGGATTACGTTCCAGAATATTCTCGATCTATTGTCTTCCGTACCCCATTTTTCAAGGGAGTTTCGGAAAATCAAGCGCTTAGCGATAACGAAATCATTCTCTTCGAGCTTCTCCAAAGCGCTGAAACCGGCATCTTCCAGCTGTTCGAATATGAACGGCATAAGCTGATCCAAATAAAGACCATAGGCCGCATCTTCGATTTCAACAAAAGCAGCCGTCAATTGTTCATGCATGGATTCGTACATCGACCTCCACTCGGACTCGATATAACTGTTGGCCGCCTTACTTATTTCTTCGATCACCATGTCTTGCCGGAAAATCGGGAACCCTTTCTTCACAAGCAAACGCCTCCTTCTCTTCATTTCAATTCCATTGTACAACTTGAAAGCCAATTCGAAGGTTAAGCAAAAAAAGAGAAGGAATATCAACTGTTTTTATAGAAAACCTTATAAAAAGGTTTAATCTTGATCTATTGTAATGAGGAGAGAGATGACGAGTTGACGATGTCGATGCACCCCAAAAAAATGGCGGCGAAATTCATGATTAGCGCCAGTACGATTAGGAATTACGAGGCTAAAGGCCTAATACCTCCAGCTGAACGATCATCAAATGGCTATCGAGTTTATACGGATCAGCACGCAGCCTATCTGTCGTGTATCCAAGCCATGGCCCCGGCATTCGGAATGGAAGTGACGGCTGAGGTTCTTCGTTGTCTCCATCAGGACAAGCCGCAAGAGGCAATGTGGATCATCAGGGAAAAAGAAGTCGCATTGTACGAGGAAAAAGAGAAATTAGAGGAGTTAATCCAGGATATTCGGATATACGCTAACGAAAATAAATCTCCGTATGCCGAGGTGTCGTTCACCATCAACGAAGCATCCGAACTGACGCAGGTTCCCAAATCGGCGATCCGCTACTGGGAGCAAGCAGGATATGTAACTGCGGATCGGGATCCTGACAACCGATATCGTCGATACAATAGAACTCATTTACTAAAAATCAGGTTGATTCAAGTGCTGCAAAGCTCTGTGTATTCAGAAGATACCGTGAATTTTAAGCAATCCATCGCCGCGGCCGAACATACGGATCTGCTGGGGGTCATGCATGTGGCTGAGAATGTCAGGACTTATCTAGATAAGATAATCGAATCCCAGATGTGCGGGATATCTTATTTATACCAATTAATTCAGTTTACAAAAGCCTCGATCTTCGACGGAGCTAGGATCATTCAACCGCCCCCCGAATAAACCCGACGATTTGATCATGGAAGGATTATCCCATTCGTACAATAAAAAAAGAGCTGCATATGCAACTCAATGACTATTAATTAAAGTAACGACTGCTACATCTCTTGTGTCTGATTACATTTTTTGAGTCCAATAAGACTTCCTAAAATCGTGAAAGTTCCTACGATAACTATCATTATTTCGTTGTCATGGAAATTAAAATACGAAGTTAATAATTATTAACAAGTCTTATAAAAAAGCCCTTTCCTTTTAGGACCATGATCGTATACTTCCCAATGTGTATTTTACCGGGTATTGGTAAAACTATTTGAAAATGAAGGTAAGGAGAATCCTTATGACCGAAAAACCGATCATTGTTTACTTTAAATCTCCGGAACTAGCGAAGAAAGCTTTGGATCAAATGAAGAGCGAATTTGAAGTAATCGAGTCCGAAATTGATCGTTTTGACGGATACCCTGGCAGTGGGTATGACCCCAATAACCCGATTACTGGAGATATTCCAAGTCTGAGTTCGATTACACTCAACGGCAACTTTGGACGCGATTCCGGCATTTTAGCTACCACAAGTACAAGTGCAAGCGGTATGAGTTCTGGTGGGGGGATGGTATCTGGCTTCGATATCATACTCACTGCAATTGTTGACAAAAACAATGGCGATAGGGCTATGCAGATTGCTAAGGAATGCGATTGTTTGAATCTGGAATCGAACACACCTTATTGAGCTAGAGAGCCAGTTGCCGATATTCAATCAGTAACTGGCCATCCTTCCACAATCCTATATTAATTTTTACGTTTGCGCTTCTCAAAGCGGTTAATTGCTCGAATGGCTCGAGCAATGTCTGGAAGGCTGTTAGCCAACGCATCTTCAGCAAGCTCAAGTTTCCTATGCGCAACAAATCGCTTCGCTGCTTTCAAATCCCGAATTGCTCCATTGATCGCTAACGTGCAGCTATTGCAAGATGGGGCTGGTGCCGTCGCTTTCATTTAGAGTGCGCCTCCTTTTGATTTGAACTTCCTTTCCGATCACCGTACTCTCGATGCACGCTCAGCTTGATTGATGCCACAGTGCAGCTGGCAGATTTCTTCATAAGTTTCTTTCGTCATAGACAAGATTAGCAGATTGTGCGACAGCAGCTTCAGCGGCGAAGCATTCAGCTAAGCAAGGGACGGCGATGCCACATAACGCCCGACAAGCCATTCCAATCTTTATGCATGTTTCGAGGCAATCCGGGGATGGTGAGCCAACAAGACGCCCTTGATACAGGATACCCACAATATATTCCTCTGCAGCTGGCCAGGTATAGTTAATTACCCATATGGCTCCTATTTTTCCGAAGGCTGAAGGTCGAAGAAGCTCAACAACTGAAATAGTATAGCTGGGAAAGGATTCCGTCCTTATGAGAAGATGAAATTGGAAGTCGCTCAAGAACTCGGGAATCACCTCCCCCAGGACGCTTATATAGGCTCATCGATTCACCTGATAAAAGTATTATGTACACGTTCTGATTTCATAAAATAGGGAATCCAAATTGCACAAGTTAGTACAGATTTCACTATATCTCTTAATGAGCTTCCATCTTCCAGTTCACTCGCTAAGGGAATTTGAATTACTAATAGATAATCAATTACCCCAATAATTAAACTAACACTATAGAAAATTATCATTAGCCGCGGTAATGTTGACTTCTTTCCATAAAAATTAATGAGTATAAATATACAGAAGAATAAAAATAGCACATTATATATCGCCTCGAAAATAAGCACAGGTCCCCATAAAGGGTGGTAATATTGTGACGTTAATGACGTTAGTACTTCCCATGTATCGGATCTGAATGCAGGTAATGAATGCTGGAATAGTTGCACCGTTAATAGAATCATCGTTAAGTAAAGACCGATTTGTACTAGAATCAACCACCCCCCTAGCCCAGATACACCTAACGGCAGATGGTCATATTTCTGTTCTTGAACATTTGTCTCCATTGAAAAAAACTCCCTCTTATCTCAGTTGTTCTATCTATATTCTTTAATTCCATTTTCAAAAGCTTCTTGGTCATTATGATCTAGCCCATGTAGAGCTTCCTGCAAAGCAAAGGTACTTCTATAAAAATGAACTCGTTCTGCAATTTGTCTTCCACTCGGGTACAAATCCGTGCATACTTCAAAAAACTCTTCTCCATAACTGGAGAGAATTCCCGCAAAATCATATGCTGGATCCCCAAGTCCGGAACCTCCGAAGTCAATTATTCCTGCAATCCTGTTTTCTTTTGGATCCCATAAGATATTACTTGCTCCAAAGTCTCCATGGATAAAGGTTTGCTCCAAATTCTGATTATACGGATTATTCAAAAATCCAATAAAGTTTTCTTCTACTTTTTCTTGTGCATCTACTCGCATAAAAGGAAAGAGTTTCTCTTTAATTCTTACATATAGATTTTCTATAGTTCTATGTACACTTTCATGTTGTTTTTGAGAAACAAAAGCTTTCGGTATATCCATAGAGTGAAGTTCAATTAGAAAAGTAACAAGTTGTGAGGCAATTGTATTCGTAAGGTTTTGACTTTTGATATTAATCAGTTCTTCCTTCCAAAAAGGAGCACCTTCAATCAGCTTATAGCCCATGAAAGCCTTACCTACCTCCATCTCATCAAAAGATTTATAGGCTGGACAGGGAATCGGCATCGCTACAGTTTTACTGATTGATTCCAATAACTCCGTTTCTCGCTTTAATTTTTCTAATCCTTGCTTGTACTTAGGAAACCTAAAGACGAGAGATTGATTAAGAATAAATACGTCATTATTCTGTCCGATCTCATTTTGTTTAACATCTTGAATATGTAAATTGGGGTACACTTCTTGAATGCGTCGAATGTAGGTAGAGATCATTTACAAGCTCCTTCATTATAAATGTTTTACTTTCTTGAGTTGTGGCTGAGTTCCTATAACGTATCAGCATCTACCGTTAAATACACTTTATGATTGTTGCTTATCGATTCTACTTAAATTCATTTGCAAATGCTCCATTTTCGCTATGCAATAGGTATCTTTTATCATTAACCACATTATGGTAATCAATTTCTAAAAAATATGTTGCTTTACTTAGAACATCATAAAAGAAAGGGACAAACTCCAAATCTTTAAAAATATAAACTTCTATTTGTTCATCATTATTTCGATATGCTTCAAATAGACGATGGTTTCCATTTATACAATAAGGTTTGTTGTTAGTTAAATATCGACTCTGAAGTACCATTACAGGATTTTTATGATTGGGTTTTATCCGATTTGGGTCTTTATTTATGTTACCTTGATAAACAGCATCAATTATGTGCGACGGAGCAAACTGTACCGGCTTAATACCTTCTTCTTGTATAAGTGAAGTAGCACCGTCAATGTCCAAAGCATATTCAAATACACCAGTTGGATACTCTGCATATAATGAAAATGTTTCCTTCCCGATCGGATGAATTACGGGGTAAGTTTCACTATTAAGAGATTGATTTAAAATTTCGGTCCATTTTTTGGCAACTTCAGCCCCATAAACAGATTTTTTCTCCATTTCTTGAATACGTAAAATAAAGTGATTATTGAGGCCAAAATATTGGGATTCTGTTTCATATATTTTAATTTTACTTTCCATCTATAATTCCCCTTTAACTTCTTTTGAATTATCTTATTTCACGCCTGTTGATATTATCCAATAAAATACTATTTTGAAATAGCGAAAAGGCCGCTCATTCGCTGAAATGTTTGTACCCCTACAAACCCCCGAAACGAGGCGACCTCATGAAAAAGTCTGCCATGTTCCAGTCATTCCTTCAATCCATATTGTCCGCAGAAGAAGTCATGAAGACAGCCCAACTGGTAGGATATCATGAGACGGCTCGTAAATTTTTGATCTACACCCTGCTACAATACTGGACTCAAGGCTCATACTCAAGCACATTTTCTAGATCGGCTACACTTAGTTGGACAGAAAAATTAAGGGCTAGTAGAATTAACACATCATAACAAGGAGCGGATCTACTATGCCAAGAATAAGACGAACATTTACAGATGATTTCAAGAAACAGAT
>Ga0209566_100145_pt1 | contig 83624 bp, 71 predicted proteins | sample Araplavi_mTSA_r2_2_FD_184287 | JGI IMG/M metagenome (GOLD analysis project Ga0209566, IMG submission 184287) | Arabidopsis root microbial communities from North Carolina, USA - plate scrape CL_Cvi_mTSA_r2 (SPAdes) (version 2) | ecosystem: Host-associated > Plants > Roots > Endosphere | place... | reverse complement strand
CACGAGACTGTCGTGATCCGCGCGCGTGAACTCGAGCAGCAGCACGACCGCCGTGATCGGCATCTGCATCGACGCGGCGAGAAACGCGGTCGCGCCGACGAGCGCGCAAGCGCCGATCGACGCACCCGGCCACACGAGGCTCCACAGCCCGCCGAGCACGACGCCGAGCAGCGCACCGTTCGCAAGGCCCGGTGTCAGCAGGCCGCCTTCCGCGCCGGCCCGCAGGCTGCCGGCCTCGATCAGCACCTTCAGCACGAGCAGCGCGGCGGCGAGGCCGATCGTCAGCGTGCCGTCGAAACCCAGCGACGCCGGGCCCTTGCCGTTGCCGAGCAGTTGCGGAAACCGCATCGCGAGCACGCCGATCACCGCGAAGTTGATCAGCGCGAGCACGGGCAGCCGCCCGTCTTTCGGCGCGTTCGCCCGGGCGCGCGTCGTGAGCCGCACGAAGCCGTATGCGGCGAAGCCGAACAGCGGCCCGCAGACGATCGACCATGCCACCAGCGGCGTGCTCAGCACGAACGGCGGCACCGTGTACTGGTGTTCGTTGCCGAGGCCGATCCACGCGACGGCTGCCGCGATCGCCGACGTCGCGACCGCCACGACCAGCGCACGCAGTTCGAACGTGCCGAGCAGCACTTCGAGCACGAAGATCGCGCCGCCGAACGGCACGTTATAGACGGCCGCGAGGCCCGCGCCCGCACCGCACGCGACCATCAGCCGGCAATCGTCGGGAGTGAGCCCCGCACGATGCGCAAGCTGCCCCGCCAGCAGCGATCCGATCTCGCGCGGGGCGACTTCGCGGCCGAGCGGCGAGCCGAGCGCGACGGTGACGATCTGCAGCAGCGCGTGAATCGTCGTGCTGACGACCGGCATCCGCGGATCGGCCGCGCGCACCGCGCGGCGGATGCTGACGAGCGGCCGGCCAAACCGGTACAGCGCCCACCAGCCGCCGCCGGCGACGATCCCGCAGACGATCAGCACCGCGAGCCGGCGCAGCGGATCGGCGCCGGTCACGCCGGTGAGGAAGCTCTCGGTGCCGATCACGTGCGCGACGCTGTAGCCGAACGCGACGTGCTGGATCGCATGCAGCAGCAGCGCGAGCAGCATGCCGCCGAGGCCCGCGCCGACGCCGGTCAGGATCGTGACGACGGCCATGCGCGCGAACGGGCTGGCGGCCGGCGAAAGGGATGCGGGAGCGGACGGGAGATCGGGGCGCATGGGGTTCGCGGATGGGATCGAAAAAGACGGCGCGCCACTCGCGCCGTCGTCAGGACCGCATCGTAGGCCGGCGACAATCATGAGACAAACGTATTTTTCGAATCTACTCATGCATTCGATGAATACACGAAGACCAGCGGGTCAAGGCAGCCCGAAGTTCACCGCCCGCTTCAATCCGGATACCGGATACGTGATGCGTTCCGGTTCACGCCGCAGGATCGCCTTCCCGTTGCGGCGTATTCGTGAAAACGGCCGCGTGCTTCGAGTCGGCAGGTCGCGCGATCCGGTTGACGAGCCTGGAATGTGTGCACGCGCCCGCCTTTGAACGCGAGTGATGCCGGTCGCGGGCGCAGACGCAGGCGAGCCGTTCTCCGCGCGCCAGTCGCACCGACCCACCGCCGTGCCGCGCCCCGCTCATGTTGCACCGACGCTACAGCACGCCCGCGACGGAGACATACCGCCCGCGTGCGACCGTGCAAAAACCACCACCGTCACGCGCGCACCGCGCGTCGTGTCAGTTTTGTGAACGACTCTTGCCTGATCCGGAAAGGTGCGCTCGCGGCCCCCGGCGGCCTTGCGCGCGGGTTGCGTTCCTATACTTGCGCCGAACTTTCGTTCCCCTTCCACACGCAGGAGCCTCACTTGAAAAAAACCCTCGTCGCCGGCGCATGCACCGCCACGCTGTTCGCCCCGCTCGCTCACGCACAGAGCTCGGTCACGCTGTACGGCCTGATCGATGCCGGCATCGTCTACACCAACAACGCCAACGGCGCGTCGCTGTGGCGCCTGAACAGCGGCACCGTCAACGGCAGCCGCGTCGGGTTTCGCGGCACCGAGGATCTCGGCGGCGGCCTGAAGGCGCTGTTCGTGCTCGAGAACGGCTTCAACGTAAACAACGGCGGGCTCGGGCAGGACGGCAAGCTGTTCGGCCGTCACGCGTACGTCGGCCTGAGCCAGAGCGGCTATGGCACGCTGACGCTCGGCCGCCAGTACGACACGATGGTCGATTTCGTCGCGCCGCTGTCCGCCACGGCCGGCGACCTCGGCGACACGAGCTTCGCGCACCCGTTCGACAACGACAACCTGAACCACTCGCTGCGCATCAACAACGCGGTCAAGTACACGAGCGAGACGTATGCGGGCTTCAAGGTCGGCGCGATGTATGCATTCTCGAACGCGACCAGCTTCGGCGCGAACCGCGCATACAGCGTCGCGGCGAGCTACACGAACGGCCCGTTGAAGCTGGCCGGCGCGTACCTGCAGATGAACGGCACGAAGGGCTCGACGAGCGCGAGCCCGGGCGCGACCGACGCGGCCGAAGCGAAGAGCCTGAACCAGGGCGGCTGGTCGATCGGCTCGGACCGCATGCGTTCGTACGGCGGCGGCATCAGCTACGGGTTCGGCCCGGCCACCGTCGGCTTCGTCTATACGCGCTCGCAGTACGACAACACGGGCTCGTTCGGCTCGACCGGCCAGGTCGCGTTCAACAACTACGACGTGAACGTGCGCTATGCGGTGACGCCGGCCGTCAGCCTCGGCGCGGCCTACGTGTATACGGACGCCAGCGTGTCGAACCCCGACAGCAGGCACGGCACCGATCCGAAGTGGCACCAGGTCGACCTGCAGGCCGTCTACAAGCTGTCGCGGCGCACGGACGTCTACGCGGAAGCGATGTATCAGCACGCATCGGGCCGCGGCTACCGGGCGTTCATCGACGGCTCGGGCGGCGCATCGAGCACCGCGAACCAGATCGTCGGCACGATCGGCATGCGCACGCGCTTCTGATCGACGCGATGCATCGCCGCCCGTCGGTCACGCCCCTGCGTTCGCATGCGGGTTCGTTCGCGGCGGGCGGCGCATCAATGTTGTTCCATCTGGAAGGCAGCCTGCCTGGAATCGGGGTTTTTACGCGCGCGGGCGCTGCGTAGACTGCCAGCGAAGGTCGGGGCACGCATCGCGCGTCGCGCCGGCCACCCACCCCGTACCCAGGAGAACCTCGTGAAATCGCTCGTCGTTACCGCCGCCGCTGCCGTCCTGCTCGCTGCACCGGCCCTGTCGTTCGCCCAGTCGGCACAGTCGCCCGTCACGCGCGCGCAAGTGCTGCAGGAGCTGAGCGACCTCGAATCGGTCGGCTACAACCCGGCGCGCGGCGAATCCATCAACTATCCGGACGACATCCTGGCGGCACAGGAGCGGCTCCACGAAAAGCGCCTCGCGCAACAGAAGGCCGCGCACGCCGCATACGGCCCGGCCGGCGAGCCGGCAACGGAATCGGGCACGGCGGCAAAGCCCGCGCTGTAACGTCATGACGATGCGCCGCGCCCACGGGGACGATGTACCGTGGGCGCGGCGAGTCGCGTTGGCGTGGTTGGCGAAATTCGCGTGAAGAGAAGAAGCCGGCTGAAGAGAAGAAGCCGGCGATACGCCGATACGCCGATACGCCGATACGCGTCGGCCGCTCAGGCGGCCTGCGGTTCGCGGTCGATCGCGTTCAGCATCTCGACGTCGCGCGCAATCATCCCCGGCACCTGGGCACGCAGCATCTCGACCCACGTCCGCACCTTCGCATCGACGAAGCGGCGCGACGGATACAGCGCGTACACGTTCATCTTCTGCAGGATGTGCGCGGGCAGCACGCGCACGAGCGTGCCGTCGCGCAGCGCGTCGATCGCCGAGTAAAGCGGCAGCATGCCGATCCCGATGCCGTCGCGGATCGCGAGCGCGAGCGATTCGGCCGTATTGGTCTGCACCGGCCCCGCGACGTGGATCTGCTCGACGCCCTCGGGCCCTTCGAGCACCCATTCGTGCGTCGGGAACGCCGGCGTGCACAGCGTCAGGCACGCGTGCGCGGCGAGATCCTGCGGACGGGCCGGCGCGCCGTGGCGTTTCACGTAGTCGGGCGACGCGCACAGGATGCTGAAGGTCGAGCCGAGCAGGTGCGACACGAGTTCCGAATCGGGAAGCGACGACGCGGTCACGACGGCCATGTCGCTCGTCCCGTCGAACAGGTCGGGCATGCGCTGCGACAGCGACAGCTCGATCGACACGTCCGGAAACTGCGCGTGATAGCGCGTCAGTGCGGGCAATACATAGTGATGGCCGACGCTCGCGAAGCTGTGCATGCGCAGCACGCCGGCCGGCCGTTCGTGCGCGCAGCTCGCCTCTTCTTCCGCGCGGTCGACGTCGGCGAGGATCTGGCGGCAGCGCCGCAAATAGCTTTCGCCGGCCGACGTGAGCGCGAGACGGCGCGTCGAACGATTCATCAGACGAGTACGCAGGCGCGCCTCGAGCTCCGACACCGCGCGCGACATCGCGCCCGTCGTCGAATTCAGCGATTGCGCGGCGGCGGTGAAACTGCCCGTCTCGACGACACGCGAAAACACCCGCATGTTTTGTAGGGTATCCATTCCTGTGAGCAACCTGTAGCGGAGCCGCTATTTTCCTCTACTGGATGCGACAGATTGTTACTCCGGCTGCAACTATCGTTTCCCCGCAGCTGCGTTAATGCACGGGCGCCGCGCTCCTACAATCGGCGCCTCACCAGTCGAACGGACCCGTTCGGACGTGCCGTGGCACCGTGCCCGGCCCCGTACCGGCCCCCTCTTTTCATGAAGCCACAACCTGCGATCGAGCGACCTTCCATCGAACCGGCACGATGGAGGACATGGCTCGATCCACTCGGCGACGCGGCACGCGACTGGGCCGCGAGCGACGGGCTGATCTGGCTGCACCTCGCGAAAACCGTGTTCGCGGCGCTGCTCGCGATGGGCATCGCGATGCGCCTGGAGATGTCGCAGCCGCGCACCGCGATGACGACCGTGTTCGTGCTGATGCAGCCGCTGTCGGGAATGGTGTTCGCGAAGAGTTTCTACCGCGTGCTCGGCACGGCGGCCGGTCTCGTCGCCGCGCTCGCGCTCGGCGGGCTGTTCGCGCAGCAGCCCGAGCTGTACATGGCCGGCATCACGCTGTGGATCGGCAGCTGCATCGCACTCGCGGTGCGCAACCGCCACTTCCGCTGGTACGGCTTCGTACTCGCCGGCTATACGGCCGCGCTGATCGGCCTGCCGGCCGTGATGACGCCGCAGACGCTGTTCCAGTCCGCGCTCACGCGCGCCGCGGAAGTCGCGCTCGGCATCGCCTGCTCGGGCGCGGTCAGCGCGCTGATCCTGCCGCTCAGCTCCGCGAAGGCGCTGATGCGCTCGCTGGGCACCCGCCATGCGACGTTCGCGGCGTTCACGGCCGGCGCACTCGCGGGCGACGTCGCGCGCGCCGATTTCGAGCGGCGCTTCGCGGATTTCGTCGACGACATCGTCGGCTTCGAGGCCAACCGCGCGTTCGCGTCGTTCGAGGATCCGCACATTCGCACACGCAGCCGCCGGCTCGCGCGGCTGAACAGCGAGTTCATGAACGCGTGCACACGGCTGCATGCGCTGCACCAGCTCATCAAGCGGCTGCGCGCGAACGGCTCGGACGCGGTGCTCGATGCGCTCGCGCCGCATGTCGATGCGCTCGCGCAGCGTTTCGCCGCGCTGCGCGACGAGCGGCAGCGCGGCATCGCGCCGGCCGCCGGTGCGCTGGTCGATCTGCGCCGCTTCCACAGCGCGTTGCCGAAAGCCGCGCGCGCCTCGCGGCGAAACATCGAGGAACATGCGCCCGGCGGCCTGCTCGACTTCGATACCGCGATCGAGCTGCTGTACCGCTTCATCGGCGAATACCTCGGCTACGCCGACACCTATGCATCGCTCGACCAGGACGACCATGCGTTCGAGCGCTCGGTCACGCATTACGCGGTGAAGACCAATACGTTCTTCGTCGGCTTCGCGTTCCTGCGCACGGTCGTCGCCGTCGGTGCGATGAGCGTGTTCTGGATCGCCTCAGAATGGCCAAGCGGCCCGCTTGCCGTGACCGCCACCGCAATCGCGTGCGCGCTCAGCTCGACGTCGCCGCGCGCGCCGAAGTTCGTGGCGCAGATGAGCGTCGGCGCGGCGTTCGCGACCGCCGTCGGCTACCTGTTCCTGTGCTACGTGTATCCGAACATCGAAGGCTTTCCGCTGCTGTGCGCGGCGCTCGCGCCGGTGCTCGGCGTCGGCGCGTTTCTCGCGATGCGGCCGGGATTGTCCGGTTACGGGATCGGCTTCGCGGTGTTCTTCTGCCTGCTCGCGGGGCCGGACAACGTGATCGCGTATACGCCCGAGGTGCTGATCAACAACGGCCTGGCCGTCGTCATCGCGATGCTCGCGTGCTCGCTCGTGTTCGCGGTCGTGTTCCCGACTCACATGCCGTGGCTCACGGGCCGCATCGCACACGACCTGCGCCGCCAGGTCACGCTGGCGTGCGAAGGCGCGCCGGACGGCCTCGCGCAGCGCTTCCAGTCGAGCACGCACGACCTGATGGCGCAACTGCGCACGCTGCTCGTGCGGCGCACGCGGCAGCATCGCGACGCGCTGCGCTGGATGCTGTCGACGCTCGAAGTCGGCCACGCGGTGATCGACCTGCGCGACGAAATGAACGCGTTCCGCGCATCGAAGCCGCCGCAGACGCTGCGCTGGACCGGCTCGATCGACGCGGTGCTGCACGAGCTGCCGCGCTTCTTCGACGATCCGACGCCCGGCCATCATGCACGCACGCTGAAATCGGTGAATCTCGCGATCCGCGCCGCGCAGCACGCACTGCAGGCGTGGTATGCGGTGCCCGACGAACGGCACCGCATGCAGCGCATCGTCGGCTGCCTGCACTTCATGCGCAGCGCGCTGCTGGACAAGGACGCGCCGTTCAACCGGCATCGCCATTGATGCCATCGACGCCCTTGACGATCGGTGCGTGCGCAACGGGATCCTTGTTCCGGATGGAAATATGCTCTACAGGCGCGGTGATTAATCTTTAAGCAGTGCGAGCCTATAGTTTCCTCACTGCCAGCGAGACTGGCACTCACCCAGGAGAAACAAAAATGAAGCCGCTGCACCTCGCCCTCGTTGCCCTGTCGCTCACCGCTGCTGTCGCTCACGCACAGCCGGCACCGGCAGACGACGCACAGCAACAGGCGAACCGCGTCGAAGCCGTGAAAGCCGCCGGCCGCGTCGATCGTGCGCAATCGAAGCAGGACGACCCGAACGCCTGTGTCGGCCCCGTCAGCTTCTGCAACATCTACTTCGGCAGCTGAGCATGACGCCGCGTCGTCACGGCCAGGCCCGCACCGCCCGCATGACCTGCGCGGGCGAGCGGCGGCCCGGCCGATCGCGGCCCGGCCGATCGCCGCATCGCCGCTCCGCCCCACGCCGCTTCGATTGAAGCGGCGCATGCCGTTTCAGGCGCCGCGCCCCGGCCGCCAGCCCACCTCGCGCAACGCATCCAGCAAGCGCGCCTGCCCCAGCCCTTCGACCCGCGCACCGCGCGACTCGACGTCGCCGCCCGCGACAAGCGCGTTCACGATCGCTTCCTCCACCGCTTCCGCCGCCGCGACGAACAGCGCGGAAATATGGTCGTTGTTGACCATCTTCACGCCGGTGGTCGGCGCCCCCTTGCTGCCGTAGTTCGCCGCCGGCAGGCCGTCGTTGCCCGTTGCGAACGCAAGGAAGATGTCGCCGCTCGAATCCTCGGTGCCGCCGCCGACCCGCGCGAGCCCGACACTGGCACGCTGCGCGAGCCGCGTGCATTGATGAGGCAGCAACGGCGCGTCGGTCGCGATCGTCACGACGATCGAGCCCATCCCGGCCTCGCCCTGCGCGTCCGGCGCGCGGAACGGCGAAGGCACGTGCCGCAGCACTTCGCCGACCGGGTAGCCGGCCACGCGCAGCATCTCGCGCACGCCGTAGTTCGCCTGGACGAGCGCGCCGACGGTCCAGCCGCCCGCATCGGCCGCGAGCACACGCGACGCGGTGCCGATGCCGCCCTTGAACTCGTGGCAGATCATGCCCGTGCCGCCGCCCACGCCGCCTTCGGCAACCGGCCCCGTCTGCGCGGCGGCCAGCGCGCGCTGCACGTGCGCGGCGCTCACGTGCTGCCCCCAGATGTCGTTCAGCAGGCCGTCGTAGGTTTCCATCACGACCGGCATGCACCAGTACACGCGGCCCGCCGCCGCTTCGCGCTCGTTCGCGACGAGTGCATCGCGCACCGCGCCGACGCTGTGCGTGTTCGTATAGGCGATCGGCGTGGTGAGCAGGCCGGCTTCGCGGATCCATTCGAGCCCCGTTGCATCGCCGTTGCCGTTCAGCACGTGCACGCCCGCGAAACAGGGCGAATCGTGCACGGCGCCCGCGCGCGGCTCGATGACGGTGACGCCGGTGCGGATCGATGCGTCGCCGTTCTCCTCGTTCAGCGTGCAATGTCCGACCCGCACGCCCGGAACGTCCGTGATCGCGTTGAAGCGGCCCGGCGTGCCGAGTCCGATGCGGATGCCGAGATCCCTCGTGCGCATGATGCAATTCCTCCCGTCTTTCAATGGTTCGGTGTTTCGGTGTTTCAGTACGGCAAGACTTCGATCCGTCGCTCAGAGCGCGCGGAACGCTTCGCTGTGGCGTGCCCAGACCGCGTACATCGCGAGCGCGGCAATCAGCAGGCCGGCGATGATGATGAGGTCGGTCGGTTTCGTGGCCGTGGCCAGCGTCGTGTAGAGCGTGTACGCGGCGCCCGCCACCGCGACGAGCGGCGTCACGGGCCACAACGGCATCCGGTAATGATGCTCGACGTCGCGGCGCACGAACCGGCTCGCGAGCGCGGCCAGCCCGACGACCAGGTAGATCAGCAGCAGCAGGTCGACCGTGAACGCGGTCAGCTCGTCGAGGCTCGACACGAACACGAGCCCCGCCGACGGCACCGCGAGCGCGAGGGTCGCGAGCCAAGGCGATTCGAGACGCGGGTGGATCGTCGAGAAGGCGCGGTTGCAGGTGCGCGACCAGAGCGCGTGCCGGCCGCTGCTGTACAGTAGCCGGCCCATCGTGATCACGATCGCGATGATCGCGTTGAACACCGACAGGAAGATCCCGCCGCTGACCACGCGCGACACCGCCGGGTTGCTGAGCGAACGCACGACATAGCCGATCGGGTCGGCACTCTTCGTCAGCTCGGTCAGCGACGGCGCGCCGAGCACGATCGCGGTGAGCGGAATCAGTTCGACGACGAGGATCACGAGCAGCGAGTAGATCACCGCTTTCGCGACATTGCGGTTGCCGCCGCGCAGGTCTTCCGCGAGATACGCGGCCGATCCGAAGCCGTTGTAGCAGAAGATCGCCGTGCCGATCGCCGGAACGATCGCGGCCAGCGTCGCGGGCACGAGCGCGTTGCCGCTCGCGACGACCGGCGCGACCAGCGCGTCGGCGCCGCGATGCGGAGAACCGAAGCCGAGGCCCGCGATCAGCATCAGCACGCCGATCTCGACCACCAGGAACGCGCCCGTGATCCACGCGTTCGTCTTGATGTTCAGCATGCCGAGCAGGTAGCTGAGCAGCACGATCGTCAACGCGACCGACTGGTTGCTGAAGTGCGTGCCGAGCGCATTGTTCAGGTATGGCGCGGCGCCGCTCGCGAGCACGGCCGGGATGAACACGCTGACGGACAGCACCGTGATGAAGGTCAGGTAGCCGGGCAGCGTGCCGAACACGCGCTTGGCCATCACGTACTCGCCGCCCGCGCTGCGGTGCGCGGCGCTGAGTTCCGCGTAGCAGAGCGCGAACGCGAGCGCGAGCACGCCGCCGAGCAGGAACGACAGCACGGCGCCGCTGCCGGCCTGCTGGATCGCGAACGGCGCGATCACGAAGATCGAGCTCGCGGGCGTCACGCCCGATACGGTGATCATCACCGCGTCGCGCACGCTGAGCGTCTGCGACAGCGCGCGCGGCGCGTCCTCCGTTGCAGGCGCCGCTTGCAGCGTGCCCGTCGATTCCGACATCATCGCCATCTCGTTCTCCTGTGCTGCACTTTTTTGAACGCCCATACTCGGGCCCGACTGATTGCGTGGCAGTCTAGGAAGCCAATTTCAGGACCGCTATTCCCCCTTCGTGTTACGCCCTTCCGGTGGTGGTATGGATCGTCTCTTTTCCGAAATCGCGATGCACCAGGCGCTCGGCCGCGCAATCGATCACCTCGGCCAGCCGCGCTTCTGGCGCTTCCTGGTGCTGCTGCTCAATGAAATGGCGCCGTTCGACAACGCGCTCGCGACCGCGATCGGCCCCGACGGGGTGCCGCTCGTGCTCGAGGAATACGACACGGGCGGCACCGATGCCGCGTCGCCCGTGCCGCTCTACCTGAACGGCGTATATCTGCTCGACCCGTTCCTGCAGGCCGCGCACGACGGGCTCGCCGACGGCTGTTACCGGCTCGAGGAAGTCGCACCCGACCTGTTCCGGCAGAGCGAGTATTTCCTCAGCTATTTCCGCGATGCGGTGGGCGACGACGAGATCCAGATCCTCGTGCGGCCGAGCGCCGACATGCTGCTGTCGCTGTCGCTCGGCGCGAGCACGCGTTTCGACGTCGAGCCGCTCGGCAAGCTGACGGCCGCGATGCCGTGGGTCCTGGCGGCGATCCGGCAGCACTGGCGGCTGGTGGGCGACGCGGCACGCGCGACGCCCGACGCCGATCTCGGCGCGCGGGTCGAGCAGGCACTCGCCCGCTTCGGCGCGGGCGTGCTGACCGATCGCGAGATGTCGATCGCGAGAATGGTGCTGCGCGGCAACTCGTCGAAGGCGATCGCCGAGCGGCTCGCGATTTCGCCGGAAACGGTGAAGGTGCACCGGCGGCACCTGTACGCGAAGCTCGGGATTTCATCGCAGCCCGAGCTGTTCTCGCGCTTCATCCAGGCGCTGGGGGAAGACGCGGCCGGATGACCTTCCCGATCCGGACGGATGGCAACCGGCGGTCTTCACGTTCCTGCGGGAACCCGGCGCCACGGCCGGGAATGCCGGCCGCACAGCATCCGACATGCGAGATTCAATGGAACGAACGGTTCTTTTTCGTATGCGTTGCCGCGGCGGCGCTGAGCGGCCTGCTGTTGCTGTTGCGACCGAAGGACAGGCAGGCGGCGAACGTCGAGCCGCCGCCGGCTGCGCGATAGCCTGCGCGCGAACGCCGCGCGATGCCGCTCACCCGGTTTTCGGGCAGCGGCACGCGCATGCGCGGCTCCCCGCTACCGCCACTTCGCGCCGAGTTGCGCGAGCCCGGCGTTCCGGAGATCGTCCGGCAACATCACCACGCGGAACTCGCAGTCGGCATTCAACATCAGGAACCACGGCTCCGCGAGCGCGGGGATCTGCGACGGGTCATCCACGTTGACGATCGCGACTGCCCCGCGACCGCCGCCCTGCTCCGTGAAATACACGGCCTCCGGCTTGACCGCTTCGAGTATTCGCGAGATCACGTCGCCGACGCTGCCGTCCCGCACCAGCGTGTTGAACGGCTCGTGAGGGATTCGTATGTTGAGAAGCATGCGCATGACCATCCTCCTTGGGCGTCACCCGGCCTGGGCTCTTCAAGCATAGGTGCTGCGCGATGCCGCGCCAGTGGCGCCGAAAGCGGTTGGCGGCACGCCTTCACATTCCGACGATTCGACGACACCGCATCGCGCGCACGGCATGCGCTCGCGCGATGCCGGCCCCGTCGAATCGGCCGCTCTTGCCCCCGTCATTCGGAGACCGTATCGGCCGCCAGCTCCGTCGGCGCGATCGCCAGATGCAACGCCCGCTGCGGTCGCAGCGTCACGTTCAGCACCGCGCGCGGCGGCGCCATGCCGGGCGGCACCGACAGCACGTAGCGCTGCAGGACCATGGCGGCCACGACCGTCATCTCCGTCATCGCCAGATGCTGCCCGAGGCACACGCGCGGGCCCGTGCCGAACGGCATGTAGGCACCGCGAGGCAACGCCGGCGCATCGGCGCCGAAGCGTTCGGGGCGGAACGTATCGGGCTCGGGGAACCATCGAGGATCGCGCTGCATCAGTTGCAGCGGCAGCATGAACAGCGTGCGCGCGGGAAACTGCCACGCGCCCAGCGCGATCGGCCGCGCTGCGCGACGGCTGATCAGGATCGGCGCGGACGGGTACAGGCGCAGCGTTTCGTCGAGCGTCTGCGACAGGTAACGCAACGACGCGCGCGTCTCTGAGGACGGCGCACGACCGCCCAGCACGCGGGACACCTCGTCGCGCGCGGCGGCTTGCACGGCCGGATTCGCGGCCATGCACCATGCCCACCAGGTCAGCGCCCCGGCGGTCGTCTCGTGGCCGGCCAGGAACGCCGTCACGCATTCGTCGTGCACGGCCCGCAGCGGCCATTTCCGCGCATCGGCCCGATGCAGCCGCAACAGGCGTGACAGCAGATCGTCGGGCCAGGTACGCTCGGGCCGGTCGAGGCGCGCATACAGCTGCCGGTCGATCAGCCCTTTCAGCACCGCCATCGCGCGTGCCGTGCGGCGCTTCCACGGCACCCAGCTCGGCGTGTTCACCGGCTGGTAAAACGCCGCGTTCGCCGCGGCGCTCACCACGCGCACCGCCTCTTCGGCCGCGCGCGCATCGTCGCCGATCGTATCGGAGAACATCGTGCGCATGATCACGTCCATCGCCAGCGACGTCAGCGCGCTTTCGATCGGCCACTCCGGATCATGCGCGGGCCATTGCGCGAGGGCGTGACCGGCCGTCGCCGCGATCGCCGGAACGAACGCCTGAACCGGCTTCGGCATGAAGCCGGGCTGCAGCGCCTGCCGCTTGTCGCGCCACGCATCGCCCTCGGCGACCAGCACGCTTTGGCCGTGGACCTCCGCGAAGACGCGGATGGCGCGCTCCCAGCGCCCGAGCGCATCGTGGTGCGTGACCAGCAGCTCGCGCACGAGCGCCGGATCGGTCACGACCACGGCATGCTCGGGCCACACGCGCAAGTGCACGACGTCGCCGTAGGTGCGCTGCCAGTCGCCAAGCGCGCCGATCAGGTCACGCGACATCGTGCGCAGCAACCCCCAACCCGTCAGGCCGGCGGGCGGCCCCGGCGGCCATACGCCGGGCGGGTGAAGCACGGGCGCCGGCGCAGCGGTGCCCGCGTGGAATGGACATGGGGAAGAGGATCGTGTGTTCATGTGCCGGATTCTCCGCATCGGCGCGCCGGCGGTCTTGAACGCAAACGACATCGACACGCGTGGGCCCCGTCCCTATACTGCGGCGTCATGTTCTCCGGCTCGCCATCGATTCCGCCGTCATGCCCCGATCCGCTTGCCCGCGCCCCTCGCGTCGCGGGCGGCGGACGGCTGCCGCATGCGCGGCTGCATCCCGCGCCTGCCGCGCTGCAGGGCGCGGTGGTCGCGATCGTTCTGTGCGACACGCGCGGCGTCGCGTCGAGCGACGCGCAACGGCTTTCGCATTTTCCGGCCACGCCGCTCGTCTGCGTGTCGTGGTACCGGGGTCTCGACGTGGGCTTCATCGAACCCGCCCCCGACGGCCCGCGATGGCGCCCCTTCGGCGCGGCGGCGACGCTGTCGGGCAGCCATTCGGCCCCCACCGTCGCGTGGGCGCCGACAGGCGGGCTGATCGGCATGATCTGTTTCACCGCCGATGCCGCGCGGACGTTGTTCGGCATCGCGCTGCCGGACATCCACGACCGCGTGCTCGACGCACACGCGTGCCTCGGCCGCGACTGGCACCCGCTGCTCGATGCACTGCTCGGCGCAGATGCCGACGCGGACGTGCTGGCGGCGATCGATCGCCATCTCGCGCCTCGCTGGCAGGCGCTGCGGCCCGCGACGCCGCTGGCTTCGCTTCGCAACGCGGGGCGCAGCTGGGTCGAGCGTCTCGCGCTGCAGGCGCGCGAGTGGCGCGGCACGCACAGCCCGCGCCAGGTCGAACGGCGCATCAAGACCTACAGCGGCCGATCGCTGCGCGAATGGCAGGCGCTCGTCAGGACGGAAAGCGCGTTCTTCGCGGCGCGCGACCGGTTCGAAGCCGGCGCCGCGTTCAACTGGGCGACGCTCGCGCTCGACGAAGGATTCGCCGACCAGGCGCACCTGAGCCGCGAGGTCAAGCGCATCACGGGATTCTCGCCGAGCGAATTCACGCAGCGCTTCATCGACGACGAATCGTTCTGGATGTACCGGCTGTGGGTGTGACGCACGGCGGCTTCACGGCCCCGGCCGCGCGAATGGGCCATACATTCCAAGAGTAGAATGTTGGGCATTAACAGGCGCCATTGCCTGCCCCGCCCGGTCAACCCGCCATCCGCATCATTCCAGGAGCCCGTGATTGAACCCGTCGTCGCCCGCCGAACGCAAAGGGGTCGCCCTTTATGCGCGGATTGCCAGCCTGCTTCGCGGACGAATCCATCAAGGCGAATGGAAGCGCGGCGACCAGTTGCCGCCGATTCCCGAGCTGTGCGCGTTCTATCAGGCGGGCACGATCACGGTGCGCCAGGCGCTGGCCGAACTGAGCGCCGAAGGGCTCGTGAGCAGTGCCCGCGGGCGCGGCACGTTCGTCACGGCCGATGTCGTCTCTCCCCCGGATAACCCGGCGCTGCGCGCCGCGATCAACGATCCGCTGCAACTCGCACCCGGCCAGACCCTGCGCGTGCTGCTGCGCGAAGCCGTGACCGCGCTGCCCGCCGCGTTGCAGACGGGCCAACCCATGCGCGCCGCCTACATGCGGATCCGCACGCTTCAGCTGCACGACGGCGCACCTTACGGCGTGATGGACAGCTACGTCGCGCGGGAAACCTACGACCGGTTTCCGAAGGGCAGCGACGCGCGGCGCAAGGTCGGTTATCTCGTCCGTCAATACAACCGTCTTCCGCTCGCGAAGGCCCGCCAGGAAATCACGGCCGCCTATGCGGACCAGGAGACGGCCGACCTGCTCGCGTCGGACGGTGCCGACTTCAGCATGGCCGACATGCTGATTCGCATGCGCCGCTGGTGGACCGACGGCGACGGCTGCATCGTCCATGCGGGGCTCTACCTGTATCGCGCCGACCGTTTCGTGCTCGACATCACGCACGATCTCGACGGCAACGACCGGAGCGCCGACCTGATCCCGTCACCGCGCGCCGGTACCCGGAAAGGCGCGCGCAAGCCGGCGGCCTGACCCGCCTGCCCCGACTGCCCTTCAAGCCGCCGCGTCGCCCTCGCCGTCGCACATCGCCCCGTAGACCCAATGCCGCAGATCGCGGCGAATCCGGTATGTCGTCGACGGCAGCAGTTGCGTCATGAACACCACGATCAGGTCCTCGGCCGGGTCGATCCAGAAAGCGGTGCTGGCGCCACCGCCCCAGAAGTAATCGCCGACGCTGCCTGGCTGCATCGTCGCGGCAAGGTCCTGCGTCACGGCGAAACCGAGCCCGAACCCGAGCCCCGGATACACGGCCTCGCTGAACGTGGAGCGCGACATCCGGTCGAGCGTCCGGCCGCCGGGCAGATGGTTGATCGTCATCAGTTCGACGGTCTTCGGGCTCAGGATCCGGTGCCCGTCGATCGAACCGCGGTTCAGCAGCATCCGGCAGAAGCGCAGGTAATCGCCGGCCGTCGACACGAGCCCGCTGCCGCCCGAAGCCAGCGCCGGCGGCCGGCGAAACGCGCTGGATGCCGGGTCGTCCTGCAGCACGAGAGCGCCATCCGGGCCCGGGCAATAACACGCGCACAGGCGCTCGGCCTGCGCGTCCGGCACGAAGAAACCGGTGTCGGGCATGCCGATGGGATCGAACAGCACCTGCTTCAGGTAGTCGGCAAACGGCTGCCCGGAGATCTTCTCGACGAGATAGCCGAGCACGTGCGTCGCGACCGAATAATTCCACGCTTCGCCCGGCGAGTAGTCGAGCGGCAGCCCGGCCAGATCCGCGATCATGCCGTCGAGACCACCCGGGTTGCCCGGTTCGCCGATCGCGAGTTCGCGGTACGCGGCATCGACGTTCGTCCTGGCCTGGAAGAAATACGACAACCCCGCCGTGTGGCGCAGCAGATCGACCATCAGCATCTCGCGCGCGACCGGCCGGGTCTGGAACCCGCCGAGGCTCCGTGCGCCGGCCACGGCGACGCCCAGGTCCTTCCATGCCGGAATCACGCTCGACACGGGATCGTCGAGCGCCACCCGCCCCTGCTCGACCAGCGTCATGAACGCGACGCTCGTGATCGGCTTGGTCATCGAATAGATGCGGAAAATCGCGTCCTCGCGCATCGGCTTCGCGCGCTCGACGTCCATGGAACCGACGACGTTCACGTGCGCCAGCTCGCCACGGCGATGGATCATCGTCACCGCCCCCGGCAAGCGCCCGGACGCCACGTACCGTTCGTTCAGCCGCATGTCGAGCGCCTTCAGCCGCTGCGACGACAAACCCGGATATGCCACCTTGGTCATGCCCCTGCTCCTCTTTCCACTTCGGTCTCGACGCGCCGGAACCCGCGCCCGCCTCGCTTCAGGCAGCGCGCTTGTCCGACCCAAACATTCTAAAAATAGAACTATATCATTTTAAAGAACGCCCGAACCGGCGCGACGCGTCGGCAACATGCGGCGCTCGTCGTATGGGCCGGTTGCCCGATTCGGGACGCGCGGGCATGATGTCGCGAACCCTGGCGGCTGCCTTGCGAACCGTTCCCCCCGTCGCATCGCCAATGCGCCGACCGGGCTGCGTTTCGCACACGGCTGCCTCTTCCCACCTCAGCCCGCTTATGTCACTCCGCGCCTTCAGAACGCTGGTCGCCATCGCCCGATACCGGACTTTCGCGCGCGCCGGCGAAGCCATCGGCCTCACGCAATCGGCGGTGAGCCTGCAGATCAAGACGCTCGAAAGCGAATACAACGTGCAGTTGTTCGATCGCTCGCGCCGGCAGCCGGTGCTTACCGAGGCCGGCAACATCCTGCTCGCGCAGGCCGAGCAGGTGCTCGCGATGGTCGACCGGATTCCCGATGCGCTCAGCGACGAGAAGAAGCTCGTCGGCCGCCTGCGAATCGGCGCGATCCAGACCGCGCTGTCGGGCCCGCTGCCCGACGCGCTGCTCGCGCTGCGCGCCGCGCATCCGGGGCTGCGCGTGCACGTGTCGGCCGGCATGTCGGCCGAACTGGCGAACCGTGTCGCGGCCGGCGAACTCGATGCGGCGATCACGACACGCCCCGTGCGCCCGCATCCGGCGGAACTCACGTGGACCACGCTGTACGAGGATCGCTTCTGGCTGCTCGCGCCGCCGGACCAGACGGAACGCGACGCGGGCACGCTGCTCGGCGCGCTGCCGTTCATCCGCTTCGATGCGCAGGCGTGGGCCGGCCGCATGATCGCCGCCGAACTGCGCCGCATCGGCGTGCGGGTGCGCGAGGAGATGGTGCTGGACAGCGCGGAGACGATCGCGCGCATGGTCGCGCGAGGGCTCGGCGCCGCGATCGTCGCACTCCCCGATTCGACGCTCGCGCGCCTGCCGCCCGTCACGCGCTTGCCGTTCGGTCAGCCGCAGATGGGGCGCGCGGTCGTCCTGCTCGAACACCAGTCGCGTCCGGCCGAACGTTTCGCACGTGCGCTGGCGGCCGAAGTCACCGCGTCATCGATGAGAATTTCTCATTGAACACCCGATAATTAACCATTATTCCTGTTGTTTGCGCGTGTTAACTTGGCGGCATCGTCACTCTTTCGCTTGCGCGTCGCCATGTTGCCCGCCGGATGGATGCCCGCCTCGTTCCGCCGTTTTGCGTGCCTGCCGCTCACGGCGGCCTGCACGGTCATCCCGCCTCGCGTAAAGGCGCCCCGATGATCGGCCCGATCCTGCTCGCGCTGGCGCCGGTCGCGCTGCTGGTCGCGTGCGGCCACGGCCTGCGGCGCACGGGCTTCATCGCCGACGCCTTCTGGCCGCAAGCCGAGCGGCTGTGCTACTACGTGCTGCTGCCCGCGCTGTTCGCGGACGGCCTCGCGAACGCGCGGCTGCAGTCACTGCCCGTATTACCGCTCGCGGCGGCGCTGGTCGGTTCGACCGCACTCGCCGCGGCGCTTCTCCTGCTGGTTCGCCCGTTCGTGCGGGTCGACGGCGCCGGCTTCACGTCGGTGTTCCAGGGTGCCGTGCGCTTCAACAACTATGTCGGCACCGCACTCGCGGCCGGGTTGTTCGGCGCAAAAGGCATCGCGCTCGCGGCCGTGTGCGTCGCGGCGATCGTCCCGACCGTCAACCTGATGTGCGTGCTCGTATTCGCGCGCTACGGCGACACGCGGCTCGGCGCGGCGGCCCTCGTGCGCCAGATCCTGTCGAATCCGCTCGTCGTCGCGTGCGCGCTCGGGATCGCGATGCAGGCCGGCGGCGTCGCGTTCCCGGCGGCCGTCGAGCCGGCCGTGCGCGCGCTCGGCGTCGCGTCGATGCCGCTCGGCCTGCTGTGCGTGGGCGCGGCACTGAAATTCGATGCGGCGCGTGCGTGGCTGCAGCCGGTCTGCGTCGCGTCGGCGTTCAAGTTCATGGCGATGCCGCTCATCACGCTCGCCGCCGGCCGCCTGTTCGGGCTCGGCGATGCGGCGCTGACGGTCGCGCTGCTGTTCCAGGCGCTGCCGACGTCGTCGGCGTCGTACATCATGGCGCGCCAGCTCGGCGGCGACGCGCCGCTGATGGCCGGCATCACCGCGTTCCAGACGATCGCGGCGGCGCTCGCGATGCCCGTCGTGCTGACCGCGCTCGCGTCGGCACCCGCGTTTCGCTGACGACGCAACGACCGCCCATTTCCCCCTGAATCCAGCCTGCACGCGGGCCATCGCGCGATTCGGCATAACCTGCCGCGCGTGCTCGTTCGCGCGTTGCCGCAGGCGCTCACCGAGAAACCCCGTCACATGAATGCTCCCGCCCCGCCCGCCGCCATCGCCGCCACCCGGCCGCACGCGGCCGTCTACGTGAAGCTCACGCTCGTCGCGCTGTTCTGGGGCGGGACGTTCATCGCGGGCCGGATCCTCGCCGCGACGATGTCCGCGACCTCGGCGGCCACCGGCCGCTTCGCGATCGCCGCGCTGATGCTGGTCGCGCTGACGTGGAAGATCGAAGGCGGGCTGCCGAAGCTGAGCGGCCGCCAGGTCGTGACGACCTTCGGGCTCGGCGCGACCGGCATCTTCCTGTACAACGTGTGTTTTTTCGCGGCGCTCGCGCGGATGCCGGCGGGCCGCACCGCGCTGTTCGTCGCGTTGAACCCGGTCGCCACCGCCGTGCTGCTGTCGATCGTCGTGCGCGGGGAACGCCTGTCGCTGTCGCGCTGGGCCGGCATCGCCGTCGCGCTGTTCGGCGCGCTGGTCGTGATCAGCCGCGGCGAATTGCTGCGGGTGCTGACCGATCTCGGCAACACGTTCGGTGCCGGCGAACGCTTCATGCTGTGCGCGGTGCTGAGCTGGGCCGCCTATACCGTGATCGGCCGGCGCGCGCTCGACGGGCTGTCGCCGCTGGCGGCGACGACGTATGCGGCGCTGTGGGGCCTCGCGCTGCTGGTCGTCGCGCACCTGTTCGGCTCGCCCGCCGGCAGCGGCACGGCGCTGACGTGGCAGGCCGTCGCGTCGATGCTCTATCTCGGCGCGATCGGCACGGTGGTCGCGTTCGTCTGGTATTCGCAGGGCATCCGCGAACTCGGGCCGGCCCGCGCGGCCGTGTTCACCAACCTGGTGCCCGTGTTCGGCGTGCTGCTGTCGGTCGCGCTGCTCGGCGAGCCGTTGTCGCCGTCGATGCTGGCGGGCGGTGCGCTCGTGATCGCGGGCGTCGCGCTGACCAATCGCGCGAAACGCTGATCCATGGGTGTGCGCGACGCGCACTCGGGGACGGATGCCGAATACCGGAGCGGCGCGCGGCGGCGATCACGCCCCGGTTCCGTGACGCAGACGCGCGGCCGCTACCGATATGCCCCCCGATACGCCCCCGATGTTCTCGCAGCCCCGCCAAAAACCGCCTATCGTGAATGGAGCGCTCCGTTTGCCGCCATTCGACCCTGCGTCGCTCGCACCGGCGGCGACGGCCCCGCGCTCCGGCACCATTCACCGCGATCCGGCGCACGCTCGCCCGTGCACGATCGCGGCCGCCCACCGGATTACAGGAGGCCCTCATGAAAGCCGCGCTGCTCGTCAGCTCCGCCCTGCTCGCCATTGCATCCGCATCGGCGTCGGCTCAAGGCTCGATCACGAAAGTCGAAAACGGTTCGCTCGTCGCCGCGAACGGGATGACCGTCTACACGTTCGACAAGGACAAGGCCAACGCCGGCACCAGCGCGTGCACGGGCCAGTGCGAATCCTTCTGGCCGCCCTACAAGGCCAGCGCGACCGACGTTCCGGTCGGGCCCTACACGATCGTCAAGCGCGACGACGGAAGCCCGCAATGGGCATACAAGGGCAAGCCGCTGTACTTCTTCTCGAAGGACATGAAACAGGGCGACCGCAACGGCGACAACTTCAAGGACATGTGGCACGTGGTCGCGCCGTAAGCGTCGTTCCGCCGCCTTCCGCGCCCGCCACGAGGACGTAAACAAGCCCGCCCGGATCGTCGATCCGGGCGGGCCTGCTCGCGATCGCGCCGGCCGCGTTGCATCGTCCGCCCGCAGGCGGGCGGTTCATGCGGCCGGGTAGCGCGTCAGCGGTTCGACGGGAAGCTGAACACCGTTCCTTCGCGCACGCCGGCCGACGGCCAGCGCTGCGTGATCGTCTTGCGCTTCGTGTAAAAGCGCACGGCGTCCGGGCCATACGCATGCAGGTCGCCGAACAGCGAGCGCTTCCAGCCGCCGAACGAGTGATAGGCAACCGGCACCGGCAGCGGCACGTTGATGCCGACCATGCCGATCTGGATGTTGTCGCTGAAGTAGCGCGCGGCCTCGCCGTCGCGCGTGAACAGGCACGTGCCGTTGCCGTACTCGTGCGCGTCGATCAGCGCCATCGCCTCGTCGAGCGACTTCAGGCGAATCACGCCGAGCACGGGCCCGAAGATCTCGTGCTGGTAGATCGGCATGCCGGGCTTCACGTTGTCGAACAGGCACGGGCCGAGGTAGTAGCCGCCGTCGTGGCCGTCGACCTTCACGCCGCGGCCGTCGACGACGAGCGTCGCGCCCGCCGCCACGCCGGCGTCGACGAAACCCGTCACCTTCTCGAAATGCTGCTGCGTGACGAGCGGGCCCATGTCGACACCCGCGCCGTTGCCCGGGCCGACCTTCATCTTCTCGATCTCGGCCTTCAGGCCCGCCACCACCTTGTCGCCCGTCTCGTCACCGATCGCGACGACCAGCGGAATCGCCATGCAGCGCTCGCCGCACGACCCGTACGCGGCGCCCATCAGCGCGTTCACCGCGTTGCCGATGTCGGCGTCCGGCATCACGACCGCGAAGTTCTTCGCGCCGCCGAGCGCCTGCACGCGCTTGCCGTGCGCGCAGCCGGTCGAATAGATGTATTCGGCGATCGGCGTCGAGCCGACGAAGCTCACGGCCTTCACGCGCGGGTCGGTCAGCAGCGTGTCGACCGCTTCCTTGTCGCCGTTCACGACGTTCAGCACGCCCGGCGGCAGGCCCGCTTCGAGCGCGAGCTCGGCCATGCGCAGCGTCGACGACGGCGTGCGCTCGGACGGCTTCAGCACGAACGTGTTGCCGCACGCGACGGCCATCGGCCACATCCACAGCGGCACCATCACCGGGAAGTTGAACGGCGTGATGCCGGCCGCGACGCCGAGCGCCTGGAACTCGCTCCACGAATCGATCGCGGGGCCGACGTTCTTGCTGTGCTCGCCCTTCAGCAGCTCGGGCACGTAGGTCGCGTATTCGACGTTCTCGATCCCGCGCTGCAGTTCGCCCATCGCATCGGCGAGCACCTTGCCGTGCTCGGCCGTGATCAGCGCGCACAGCTCGTCGGCGTGTTCCTCGAGCAGCGTCTTGAAGCGGCTCATCACGCGGGCGCGCTTCAGCGGCGGCGTGTTGCGCCAGGCCGGGAACGCGGCCTGCGCGGACGCGATCGCGGCTTCGACGGTCAGCTTGTCGGCGAGCGCGACGCTCTTGTGCGATTCGCCGGTCGCCGGGTCGAACACCGGCTGGACGCGGCTGCCGCCGTCGACGCGCTTGCCGTCGATCAGGTGGCCGACGGTGGAGGTCACATTGCTGTCGTGTTTCATCGTTGAGGCTCTTTCGTGAATGCGGTTGTCAATCGGTGCGCGCCGCGGCTCAGTCCACTTCGTTCAGTGCGTCGGACAGCGCGTTGACCAGGTTGTCGATCTCGCGCTTCTCCGAGATGAACGGGGGCGCCAGCTGGATCGTGTCGCCGCCGTAGCGCACGTAGAAGCCCTTCGCCCAGCAGCGCATCGCGATCTCGTACGGGCGCCGTGCCGGCTCGCCCGGCAGTGCCGCGATCGTCAGGCCGGCAGCCAGCCCGTAGTTGCGGATGTCCGCGATATGGTGCTGGCCCTTCAGCCCGTGCACGGCCGCCTCGAAATGCGGCGCGAGATCGCGCACGCGGGCCACCGCGTCTTCCTTCACCAGCAGGTCGAGCGCCGCGACGCCGGCCGCGCACGCGACCGGATGCGCCGAATACGTGTAGCCGTGCGGGAACTCGAGCATGTACTCGGGGCCGCCTGCTGCCATGAACGTGTCGTAGATTTCCTTCGTCGCGACCACGCCGCCGAGCGGCTGCGCGCCGTTCGTCACCTGCTTCGCGAAGTTCAGGATGTCCGGCACCACGCCGAACGCGTCGGCGCCCGTCATCGCGCCGGCGCGGCCGAAGCCCGTGATGACTTCGTCGAAAATCAGCAGGATGTCGTGCGCGGTACAGATGTCGCGCAGGCGCTTCAGATAACCCTTCGGCGGCACGACCACGCCCGCCGAACCGGAGAACGGCTCGACGATCACGGCCGCGATGTTCGACGCGTCGTGCAGCGCGATCAGGTCGAGCAGGCGGTCGGCCAGCTCGGCGCCGTGCTCGGGCATCCCGCGCGAGAACTTGTTTTCGGCGAGTTGCGTGTGCGGCAGGAAGTCGGCGTCGAGGCCCTGGCCGAACAGCTTGCGGTTCGGCCCGATCCCGCCGACCGAGATACCGCCGAAGTTCACGCCGTGATAACCCTTCTCGCGGCCGATCAGGCGCGTCTTCGTGCCCTTGCCCTTCGCGCGCCAGTACGCGCGGGCCAGCTTCAGCGAGGTGTCGGCCGCTTCCGAGCCCGACCCCGTGAAGAACACGTAGTCGAGGCCGGCCGGCGTCAGTTCCTTGATCTTGTTGGCGAGCTCGAACGATTTCGGATGACCGAACTGGAACGCCGGCGCGTAGTCGAGCTGCGCGACCTGGCGGCTCACGGCTTCGACGATTTCCGTGCGGCCGTGGCCGAGGCCCGTGCACCAGAGGCCCGACAGGCCGTCGAAGATCTTGCGGCCTTCGGCGTCCGTGTAATACGCGCCCTTGCCCGACACGATCATGCGCGGGTCGGCCTTGAACTGGCGGTTGGCCGTGAACGGCATCCAGTGCGCGTCGAGCCACGCGGCGTCGGTGCGGATGGTCGTGTCGTCCTGCTGCGCGGCGGTGGTGATGTCGGTCATGTCGGTCGGCGCGGCGCGCCCCTCCTTCTTGTGATGATGTTGCGCATTGTCGGGAGGCCAATTAGTCTCTTCAATATCGCAATATCAATGTTCACTTGCGCAACTATGCAAGCAAAGAAACCGAAGAGCCGCGCGCTGCTCGGGCAGCTCAGCGACATGGATCTCCGCCTGCTGCGGGTCTTCAAGGGCGTCGTGCAGTGCGGCGGGATGGCGGCGGCCGAACTGGAACTGAATATCGGCATCTCGACGATCAGCCGGCACGTGAAGGACCTGGAAACGCGCGTCGGCCTCGTGCTGTGCCGGCGCGGCCGCGCGGGCTTCACGCTGACGCCCGAGGGGCAGACCGTATACGAGGAGACGCTGCGGCTGCTCGCGTCGATGGAAGCATTTAGAAGCAGGATAGACGGCATTCACGACCGGATGGGCGGCGAATTGCACGTCGCGGTGTTCGACAAGACGGCCACCAACGCGAACGCTCGCCTCGGCGACGCGATCCGCCAGTTCGCCGACGAAGCGCCCGACGTCGCGCTGAACCTGCATGTCGCGTCGATCAACGAGGTCGAGCGCGGGATCATCGACGGCAGCTACCAGGTCGGGATCATTCCCGCGCACCGCAACTCCGGCAGCCTCGTGTATTCGGAGCTGTTCGACGAACGGATGCTGCTGTACTGCGGCCGCCAGCATCCGCTTTACGACGCGCCGCACGGCAAGCTCACGTGGACGACGATCCGCAACCATGCATTCGCGGGGCTCGGCTTCCATTCGCCGAACATGGAACTGAGCCACCGCGCGAAGCTCACGCGCAGCGCGACCGCATCGGATCAGGAGTCGATCGCGACGCTGATCCTGTCCGGCCGTTATCTCGGCTTCCTGCCCGACCATTACGCGGAAAGCTTCGAAAACAAGGGGCTGATGCAGCCGATCGCGCCGCACCGGTTCAATTACCGGTGCCGGTTCGTGAGCCTGCTGCGGCGCTCGCCGCGGCCGTCGCGGGCCGCGCTGCTGTTCCAGTCGTGTCTGGAAGCCGCGCACGCGACAACGGCACGGCCGGCGGCGTAGGCGACTCACGCAAAGGATCGGGCTCCCGGCCGCCCGGCGTGCGGCAGCGTGCCGGCAATGAAGGGACCGACAAGCGCGGCGGCGGCACCAGCGCCCCGCCCGATCGCCCCGGTCACACGCCGTCGAACCGGTCGCGCGCGCGGTCGGCTTGCGCTTGCGCGCGGCTGCGCTTCACGAAATGCGTCGCGACGAGCGCCGCGCCAAAACCGGACATCGCGCCGACGCCGAGCGCCCAGCGCGGGCCGAGATGGTTCGCGACCCAGCCGGCCACCGGCGCGCCGATCGGCGTGCCGCCGAGCGCGACCGCGAGGCGCAGCGCCATCACGCGGCCGCGCATCGCCGGCTCGGTGGACAACTGCATCAGGCTGTTGGTCGAGTTCATGAAAGTGATCGCGGCGATCCCGGTCAGCACCAGCGCGGCGGCGAACAGCCAATAGCCCGGCGCCAGCGCGGCGAGCGTGCAGCCGAGCCCGAACAGCGCCGCGCCGAACCACAGATGCCGGAAGCGCGGCTGCTCGCGGCGCGCGGCGAGCAGCGCACCCGACACCGTGCCGACCGCCATCATCGACGACAGCACGCCGAACCCGCGCGCATCGACGTGGAACACGCTGGCCGCCATCGTCGAGATGAACAGCTGGAAATTGAGCCCGAACGTGCCGATCAGGAACAGCATCACGAGGATCGCCTTCAGGTCGTCGCGCCGCCACACGTAGCGGAACCCGTCGAGCAGGCCGCCGCGCGAGCGGCCCGCCCGCAGGTTCGCGCGCAGTTCGTCCTCGCGGAGCAGCAACAACGACACCAGCACCGCGAAGAAACTGAGCCCGTTGGCGACAAACGCCCAGCCCGTGCCGACCGACGCGATCATGAAACCCGCTGCCGCCGGGCCGATCATCCGCGCGGCGTTGAACGACGTCGAATTGAGCGCGACCGCGTTCGCGAGTTCGCGATCGCCGACCAGTTCCGCGACGAAGGTCTGCCGCACGGGCGCGTCGAACGCCGCCGCGCAGCCGAACAGGAACGCGAACACGTAGACATGCTCAAGCCGCGCGACACCCGTGACCGTCAGCGCGCCGAGCACCAGCGCCAGCACGCCCATCAGCGCCTGCGTCACCATCAGCAGCTTGCGCTGGTCGAAGCGGTCGGCCGCGTAGCCGGTCCACGGCAACAGCAGCAACTGCGGCCCGAACTGCAACGCCATCACCGTGCCGACGGCCGATGCGTCGTGATGCGTGAGCTGCGTGAGTACGAGCCAGTCCTGCGCGGTGCGCTGGACCCACGTACCGATGTTCGACACCAGCGAACCGATCGCCCACACACGATAGTTGAAACTGCGAAGCGAACGGAACACGCCCGCCGCCGGCACGCTCATGGCCGCTCCCGGTCGGGCTCGTTGCCACCGTGCAGCTCGCCGAAGTGCCACGCGAGAAACAGGCCGAGCGCGAGGATGCCGAGACCGAACGCCGCTGCATCGGCCGTGACCCGGAGGTCGAAATCGCCCACTCGGCACACCAGCACATAAGCCATCACGAGGTTCGCGACGCCCCACACGACATTCACGGTGGACGACGACAACCCGCGCCCGGGCGGATTCGCGAACGGGGTCTGGAACGGCTCGCCGCGCAATCCGCTGACGAGATGCGGCACGACGTTCGCGAGAAACGCGCCGCCGAAGAAATACGCGACGAGATGCGGGAGGTTCATGTTCGGGTTGTCCTTTCGGCAAGCGGGCCGATGCGGTTCAAGGGCGCGGCGTTTCCTGGAATTCGGCGAGCCGCTGCAGCAGCTTGACGGCGGACGCGAGCTCGGCCTGCTCGGCCGCCGACAGTTGCGCGTGCAGCGCGCGGAACAGCCAGTCATCCTTGGCCGCGCGGTTCGCCTGCAGCACCTTGCGGAAACCGGGCGTGACCGCGATCAGCGTCTGCCGGCCGTCGGATGGATCGGGCTCGCCGCTGACGGCGCCCAGCGCCTCGAGCGTCGCGACCGTCACGCGCATCGACTGCGGGCGCACGCTTTCGGCGCGCGCCAGGGCCGATACGGTCGCGGGGCCGTCGCGGTCGAGCCGCAACAGCACCGATTTCTGCGATGACGTGAGGTCGTTCGGGTGGATCTGCTCCCGCATCCGCCGCATCAGCTTGCCGACCGAGATGCGGAGTTCGCCGGCGAGACCGGCCAGTGGGAGCGCGTCGGAGGGAGGTAATGGCGGGTTCATGAATTCAAGATAGCAGGTATACAGTCAAACTGTACAGTTTAGCTGCATATTTCACCTTGTAAGCATCGTCCCTTCGCGTGCGCTCGAGCCGATGCGAAACGTCGCGTTCGGCCGCGCAAGCCGGCTCTGCGATAATGCGGGCTCCCCATTTCCGCTCCGCTTCCCGCCATGACGCAGCCGTCCGCTCCGCTCTCCACCGACCTGCCGCCGATCTCGTGCCTGCCCGGCGACGCGCTGCCGTGGCTGCCGATGAGCGCCGACCTGCCCGGGCTCGCAATCAAGTACCTGCACATCAACGCGGCCGAGGACACGCTCACCGCGCTGCTGAAGATGCCGGCCGGCGGCACGCTGCCGCGCCATCGCCACGACGGCGAGGTATTCGTCCATACGCTGCAGGGTGCGTGGCGCTACCTCGAATACGACTGGATTGCGCACGCCGGCTCGACGGTGCTCGAACCGGCCGGCTCGGTGCATACGCCGGAAACGCTCGGCGCGCCGGGCGAGGACGTGATCACGCTGAACGTGATGCGCGGCGATCTGGTGCTGCTCGACGACGAAGGCCGCGAAACCGCGCGCGAGAACTGCCGCGTCGCGCTGCTGCGCCAGCGCAAGCATGCGCGCACGGCGCCGGACGACGCCGCGCCGTTCGTCACGCGATAAGACTGGCGGCATCGCCGCGTCGCGATCCGTGCGGCGCGGGCTCGCGCTGATGTGCGGATGGCAGCCGGCGCCCTTCGCCAACGTCCCCGGCCTGCCCGCGCATTACCGAAACCGCCGGAAAAACCGCCGGACATCGTCGGCCAGCAGATCCGGCTCCTCCATCGCCGCAAAATGGCCGCCGCTCGGCATGTCGGTCCACTGCACGACGTCGAACACCCGTTCGAGCCAGCTGCGCGGCGGGCGGCCGATTTCCTTCGGAAAACGCGCAAACGCGACGGGCACGGCCACGCGCTGCCCGGCCGCGAAGCGCATGGGCTGCAGCCGGTTTTCCCAATACATCTGCATCGATGAGCCGATGCAGCCGGTGAACCAGTACAACGAGATGCCGGTCAGCAGCGTGTCGTGCGAAAACCGCCGCGCCAGGTCGCCGTCGCAATCGCTCCACGCTCGGAATTTCTCGGCGACCCACGCGGCCAGCCCGGCCGGCGAATCGTTGAGCGCGACGGCGAGCGTCTGCGGCTTCGTCATGTGGACGTGCGCATATCCGCCTTCCAGCGCGGCCCACTCGCCGCGCTGCGTCACGAACGCCCGTTCCTCATCGGTCAGCGGCAAGGCCGCGTCGGTCGGCGGCTCGTAGCTGCCGGGCAGGAAGTTCAGATGGATGCCGTCCACCACGTCGGCATGCCGCGCGCCGAGCGCGATCGACACGCCTGCGCCGAGATCGCCGCCTTGCGCGCCGAAGCGTCGGTATCCGAGACCGGACATCAGTGCCGCCCAGCGGTCGGCGACCTGAAACGCCGACATGCCGGGTGCCGCGGGAGCCGGCGAAAACAGGAAGCCGGGCAGCGACGGCACGACGACGTCGAACGCATCGCCCGGATCGCCGCCGAACGCCGCCGGGTCGCAGAGGCGATCGATCAGCGCGTCGAATTCGAATACGGAGCCGGGCCAGCCGTGCGTGATGACGAGCGGATAAGGCTTCGGCCCGACACCGCGTCGATGGATGAAATGCACGCGCTGCCCGCCTGCGTCTGCGACGAACTGCGGCAGCCGGTTCAGCGCACGCTCCGCCGCACGCCAGTCGAAGCGTTCGGCCCAGTACGCGGTCAGTTCGCGCAACCAGGCGCCGTCGACGCCCTGCTGCCACGGCTCTGCGGGTGTCAGCGTCGGTGCGCGCGTGGCGCGCAGGCGCCGGCGCAGGTCATCGAGCGCGTGATCGGGAATCGCAATGTCGAACGGGGCGGTGTGCATCGGGTCTCCTCGCGAAGCGGGTCGACGAGATTCTGCGCGATTTTCCCGGCGCGCGCAGAGCGGCTCGCGCACACGCGTCAGCCCGCCTCCCGCCCATCCGACCGCTCATCCGCCCGCGCGTCGCGCCGCACCGCCTGCGGCGGCACGCCGAACCCGCGCACGAACGCCTCGCGCATGTGCCGCCGGTCGCGAAAGCCGTTTTCCTTCGCAATCACGTCGAGCGAATGGCGGCTTTGCTCGATCATCAGCCGCGCGGACTCCAGCCGCAGCCGCTCGATCGCCTTCGCGGGCGACTGCCCCGTCTCGAGCGTGAACACGCGGCTGAACTGGCGCGGGCTCAGGTGCACCGCTTCGGCGAGATCCTCGACGGTCAGCGCGCGGCCGAGATGCTGCCGCGCGTAGTTCAGCGCGTTCTGGATCCGGTCGGATTTCGGCGCGAGATCCAGCATTTCCGAATGCTGCGACTGGCCGCCGGCCCGCCGCTGGTGCATCACGAGCTTGTGCGCGACCGACCGGGCGACATCCGCGCCCAGGTCCTTTTCCACCATCGCGAGCGCGAGGTCGAGGCCGGCCGTCATCCCGGCCGACGTCCAGATCGGGCCGTCGACGATGTAGATCCGGTCTTCCTCGACGCGAATCTGCGGGTAGTCCCGCTGCAGGTCGCGGCCGAACGCCCAGTGCGTCGTCGCGCGGCGCTGCGCGAGCAGCCCGGCCTCGGCCAGCACGAACGCGCCCGTGCAGATGCCGGCGATCCGCCGCGCGCGCGCGTTGGCGCGGCGCAGGAACGCGAGGACGCCGGGCGGCGCCGGCGACGCGACCGGATCGTTGACGCCCGCGACGATCCACGTATCGACGGCAAGCTGCCCGCGCAGCGCGTGCGTGGCGACCGGCAGCCCGAGCGACGAGCGCACGTCGCCACCGTCGACCGAATAGTTGCCCATCACGTAGAACGGCTCGCTCATGCCCATGTTCGCGTACTCGAACACCGACTGCGCGGCGAGCGCCATGATCTGGAAGCCGTCGCTGATCAGAAAGCCGATGCGGTGCATGTGCGTTCTCCCTTCCCCGGCCAGTGAGTTGGCCTGATGTCCTGAATCATACCCATCTACGTCATTTGTGTCATAGCGATTCACGGCCAGAATGGCTTCACGCCATCCGGCCAATCCCATCGAAACGGAGCACATCATGACGCAAGCACATCGCGGTACCGCCCTCATTACCGGCGCCTCGTCGGGCATCGGCGCCGTCTACGCGGACCGCCTCGCGCGCCGCGGTTACGACCTGATCCTGGTCGCCCGCAACCGCAACCGGCTGGCCGCCCTCGCCGAGCGCATCACGAACGACACGCAGCGCAGCGTCGAGATCGTCGACGCCGACCTCAACGACCGCGCGGCGCTCGCCGCCGTCGAGGCGAAGCTGAAGCAGGATGCGAGCATCACGCTGCTCGTGAACAATGCGGGCGTCGGCACGCACGCGCCGCTGCTCGACAGCGACGTCGACGCGATGACCCGGATGATCGACCTGAACGTGACGTCGCTCACGCGCCTCACCTACGCGGCGGTGCCCGGCTTCGTCGCCCGCGGCCGCGGTGCGGTGATCAATATTTCGTCGATCGTCGCGATCTCGCCGGAAACGCTGAACGGCGTGTACGGCGGCACGAAGGCGTACGTGCTCGCGTTCAGCCAGTCGCTGCATCACGAACTCGCCGACAAGGGCGTGCAGGTGCAGGCCGTGCTGCCCGGCGCGACCGCCACCGATTTCTGGCAGACGGGCGGCCTGCCGCTCGAGCATCTGCCGAAGGAAATCGTGATGTCGGCGTCCGACCTGGTCGACGCGGCGCTGATCGGCTTCGAGCGCGGCGAACTCGTGACGATCCCGTCGCTGCATGCGGGTGACGAATGGGCCGCCTACGAGGCCGCGCGCCGCACGATGGCCCCGCACCTGTCGGCCGATACGCCCGCGCCGCGCTACGCGACGGCACGCTGACCGCCCGACATCCCGCAGGTCGAAGGCAGCGAGCGCGTCGCCCTCCGGGACGCGCCGCGGAACCCGGTGACATGCAGCGCATCGCTGACGATCATCCCGGGTTCCGCGGCACGTTTCCCGGCGCGTGCCGATCAGTGGATTCGTCTGCCGAAACATGCGCCGGATTCTTTCCCGATCGGCGCAAATGGCGCATACCGACAGACGATTCCGGTTCGCTTGCCACGCATTCCGCGCAACAGTAAGCTCTGCGATTGCAGTCCCCAAGCGGCCTCGTCCGACCGGCATTCGTCCGATCACGAGGGCAATCGTCCGTTGCAAACTCGACCATGCGGGTCCGTATGTTCATCACCGAGACCGGCGACGCGCCGGCCTCCGCGCGCGGTTCGGCCGACCTTCGGCCCGCGCTCCCGCCCGTGCCGGAACTGGCCACCGTCTGTCGTGTCGCGCGGGCGCATTTCGGTGCCGCCGGCGCGTTCATTGCGCACGCGGATGCCGATGCGCCACGCGTGCTCGCCGTCGACGGCGCGCTGCCCGATCCCCTTTTCGCCGATGGCTTGCCACCCCGGGTCGAGCCTGATCCGGCCGCCGATGCGCGGCTCGTGCCGGACGACACGAACGCGAATGCGAACGGGCAACGAGACGGCTGCCCGCCTCACGCGCCGCGGATCGTCGCGGCCTGCGAACTGGCCGCGCCCGATGGCGCGACACTGGGCATGCTGTGCGTCGTCGACGATGCGCAACGCTCGCTCGACGCCACGCAACGCACGCTGCTCCGCGACCTCGCCACGCTGGCGGCAAGCGCGCTTTGCCGCGCGATCGAAGCCGCCGCGTTGCGCGAACGGCTCGACATCGTCGAGGAACACAGCACGCTGACCACGCTCGCGCTCACCGAAAGCGGCACCGGTGTGTGGGATCGCAACGTGGAAACCGGCGAGATCCATTACTCGCCGGCCTGGAAAGCGTTGCTCGGCTACGCGCCGCACGAGCTCGGCACCCGGATCGAGGATGCATACGAACGGCTGCATCCGGACGATGTCGACGACGTGAAAGCCGCGATGCTCGCGCACTTCGAGCGCCGCACCGACCGCTACGCGGTCGAGCACCGCATCCGTTGCAAGGACGGCACCTACAAATGGATCTGCAGCCGCGGCAAGGTGATCACCCGCGACGCCTACGGCCGCGCGCTCCGGATGGTCGGCACGACCACCGACATCACCGCGCTGCGCGAGCTCGCCACGCGGTTGCGCGACTCGGCCGCGCTCGTCACGGATCTCACCGACCAGGTTCCCGGGCTCGTGTTCCAGCTGCGGCAAACGGCCGACGGGCACCGCTTCTTTACCTACGCGAGCGCGGGTGTCAGCGACATCTATGAACTGACGCCCGAGCAGGTCGCCCACAGTGCGGAGGCGGTCGAGACGCGGATCCATCCGGCCGACCTGGTCGCCTATCGGCTGTCGCTGCACGACTCGTCGGTGCGGCTGACCCCGTGGCGCCTCGAATATCGCGTGCTGCTGCCGGGCCAGGGCCTGCGCTGGCGCGAAGGCGATGCGCGCCCGCAGCGCACGGCCGACGGCGGCACCGTGTGGCACGGCTTCATCACCGACGCGACCGACCGCAAGCACATCGAGGCCGAGCTGCACCGGATGGCCACGACCGATCACCTGACGCAACTGTCGAACCGCCACGCGTTCATGCGGCAAAGCGAAGCCGCGCTGCGCAACGTGCGCACGACCGGCCTGGCCGCCGCGGTGCTGATGCTCGATCTCGATCACTTCAAGGCGCTGAACGACCGCTGGGGCCACCCGGTCGGCGATCGCGCGCTCCGGCATTTCGCGCGGCTGCTGCTCGCGGAAACCGGGCCCGACGGGATCGTCGGCCGGGTCGGCGGCGAGGAATTCGCGGTCGTGCTGCCGAAGGCGGATCTCGACACCGCGCTGGCATTCGCGCAGCGCGTGCAGCAACGCGCGACAGAGGCGCGGCTGATGCACGAGGACCAGCAGGTCACGCTGACCGTCAGCATCGGCATCGACGCGATGCGGGCGTCGGACTTCGGCGCGTACCAGCCGCTGTCACGCGCCGACAAGGCGCTCTATCTCGCGAAGGAACGCGGCCGCAACCGGATCGAGGTGTATCGGGCGTAGCCGACGCGACGGCGCGACTGCATGCCGGGCGACATCCGCGCCGCGTTCGCCGCCCGGCTTCCCGGCCCCCGTTGCGCGATCGGTTCGAAACCGATCGTGTAGACTTGCGCCCCTTGCTCTCCTCACCACGACTTGCCATGGACAATGCCAAACGAACCGCGCGAATCGCGACAGGTCTGCTCGTCGTCGCGCTCGTCGAGTTGCTGGCGCTCCTGATCGGCTACGTGTTCGCCAGTTCGATGGACGATCCGTACGCCGGCGTTCGCGTGCTGATTACCGCGCTGTTCTGGGCGGCAGGCCTCTCGGCCATCGGCGTCATCGCGGCGATCGCCTGCCTGTCGATCGACCTGCGGGCGCGCGGCGGCGTGATCTACGGGGCGCTGGTGCTGCACGGCCTGCTCGTCCTGCCCGGGCTGTTTCTGTCCTTCCACTGAATCGCACCGCAGCCGCCGGCGTCACGCCGCCTCCGCACGCGGCACCGCCCGCACCCCCAGCAGCATCGCGACCGCGCACGCGGCCAACAGCGCGGCGATCATCAGCATCGCCGGATCCATGCTGCCGGTTCGCGTGCGGATCAGCCCGACGAGCCAGGGGGTGATCATGCCGCTCGACACGCCGATGCTGCTGATCAGCGCGATCCCGCCGGCCGCGCCCGCGCCGGAGAAATACGCGGACGGCACGGCCCAGAACACCGGATGCGCGGCGAAGATCAGCATCGCCGCGACCGACAGCAGCGCCATCATCGCGACGATGCTCGGCAGGTGCAGCGTCAGCAGCGCAAGCGCCACCGCGCCGCCGAACGCGCATGCCGCGAAGTGCCGGCGCCGCTCGCGCTTGCGGTCGGAACGCCGCGCGATCGCGATCAGGCCGGCCGCGCCGATCGCATTCGGCACGACCGACAGCAGGCTGATCTGCACGACGTCGTGGATGCCGAATTCGCGGATCATCAGCGGCATCCAGAACAGCAGCATCAGGAGCGCGGTGGTCAGCGAGAAATAGATGAACGCGAACAGGTACGTGCGCGGTTCGGCCAGCACCTGCCGCAGCGAATGCGGCGCCGGCGTATCGACACCGGCGGCACCGGCACGGTCGGCGGCCAGGTCGGCCGCAAGCCGCTGGCGATCGGCGTCGGACAGCCAGCGTGCCTGCTCGGGACGATCGCACAGCCAGAACCATGCGATCACGCCGAGCAGGATCGCGGGCGCGCCCTCGATCGCGAACATCCATTGCCAGCCGTGCAGCCCGAGCACGCCCGACATCCCGCGCATCAGCCAGCCCGACAGCAGCCCGCCGACCATCCCCGCCACCGCGACACCCGCGTAGAAAATCGACAGCACCGACGCACGCCGCCGCGCCGGATACCAGTACGTCAGGTAGAACACCACGCCCGGAAAGAACCCGGCCTCGAACAGCCCGAGCAGGAAGCGCAGCACGTAGAAGTGCTTCGCGCTGTCGACGGTGATCATCGCGACCGACACCGCGCCCCACAGGCACATGATCCGCGCGAACGTGCGGCGCGCACCGAAGCGGCGCAGCAAGGCGTTGCTCGGCACCTCGAACAGCACGTAGCCGACGAAGAACAGCACGGCGCCGAGGCTGTACATCGCGTCGGTCAGGCCGAGATCCTGCCGCATCTGCAACTGCGCGAAGCCGATGTTGCTGCGATCGAGGATCGACACGATGTAGCAGATGAACAGGAACGGCACGATCCGCATGCCGATGCGCCGGTACAGCGCGTCGTCGTCCGGTGCAGCGGCGCCGGACGCGACGGCACGCGCGGCATCGGCTTGAAGAGGGGCTGACATCGATCGTCTCCTCGATGGATTCGGGTGCGGGGCGAACAGGGGGCGCCGGTCGCCGCCGCCCGCGCGCGGCGACCGGCCGTTGCGCGTTCAGTCGCGCGGCGCGGCTTCGCCCTTCACGCCGAGCATCAGCGCGACGCCGCTCGCCACCAGCAACGCGGCCAGCAGATACACGGCGAGATCCATGCTGCCGGTGCGCGTGCGGATCATCCCGATCACCCACGGGCTGACGATGCCGCTCGTGATCCCGATGCTGCTGATCAGCGCGATCCCGGCCGCGGCCGCGTTGCCCGACAGGTAGCGGGTCGGCACGGCCCAGAAGATCGGCAGCGCGGCGAAGATCAGCGTCGCCGCGATCGACAGGCACGCGAGCATCGCCGCGAAGCTGTGCAGGTGCAGCGTCAGCGCGGCGAGCGCGATCCCGCCGCCGATCGTGCAGCACGCGAAGTGCTTGCGGCGCTCGCCGGTCCGGTCCGAACGGCGCGCGATCAGGACCAGCCCCACCGCGCCGACCGCGTTCGGCACGACCGTGTACAGGCTCACGGCCACGACGTCGGTCACGCCGAAATCGCGGATCATCAGCGGCATCCAGAAGTTGAGCGTCAGCGACGCGCAGGTCAGCGAGAAATAGATGAACGCGAACAGGTACACGCGCGGATTGGCGAGCGCGGCCACGAGGCTGCGCCCGTCGTGCGCGTGGCCGTGGCCGCGGCTGTCGGCGCACAGCGCGGCGACCCGCGCCTTTTCATCGGCAGTGAGCCACGCGGCATCCTGCGGCCGGTCGACCAAAAACGTGAACGCGGCGAACGCGAGCAGGATCGCCGGCGCGCCTTCGATCGCGAACATCCACTGCCAGCCGTGCAGGCCGAGCACGCCGCCCATGTCGCGCATGATCCAGCCCGACATCAGGCCGCCGAGCACCCCCGCCACCGCGACGCCCGCGAAGAACACCGAGATCGCGGCCGCGCGCCGGTTCGCGGGGAACCAGTAAGTGAGGTACAGCACGATGCCGGGAAAGAAGCCGGCTTCGAACACGCCGAGCAGGAACCGCAGCACATAGAAATGCGACGGCTGCGACACGAACATCATCCCGGTCGACGCGATGCCCCACAGCAGCATGATCCGCGTGAAGGTGCGGCGCGCGCCGAAGCGCGCGAGCAGCATGTTGCTCGGCACTTCGCAGAACACGTAGCCGACGTAGAACACCGCGGCGCCGAGGCCGTACATCGCGTCGCTGAAGCCGAGATCGTGCTTCATCTGCAACTGCGCGAAGCCGATGTTGATGCGGTCGAGGAACGATACGACGTAACAGAGGAACAGGAACGGCACGATCCGCCATGCGATCTTGCGGAACAGCAGCGCGTCGTCCGTGGCGGCGGATGCGGAAGCCGAAGCGCTCGCGTGCGCGAGCGTCGCTTCGGCATGAAGCGATTGGGGCATGTCTCTCTCCAAACAGGCTGCGCGATTCGGGCGCGCAGCCGTCTCCCAGGGCGTACGTGCGCCCTGCTTTCTAGTGAGCTCGGATCACGGCGGACGGCAAGACGGCGGAATGCCGCGGCCGGTCGCCGCTTCAGAAAAAAGGCGGAGCGCCCTGTCGGACACCCCGCCTGTGCAAGCCGCTCAGTCCTGCAGCGCGGCCCACATTTCCTTGTCGCGCTGCGCGGTCCAGATGCGCGGATGCGTGATGCCGCTCGCTTCGTCGAACGCACGCGACACGTCGAACGGCAGGCAGTGCTCGTAGATGAACACGTGGCCGAACTTCGGGTCCATCGCTTCGCGCGTGAGCGCCATCGACGCCTTCAGGTCAAGCTTCTGCTCGACGGCCTTGCGGCCCTGCGCGAGCAGCGTCGTGACGAAATCCTTCGTGTAGTCGAGGCCCTTGTTCACTTCGGCCGGGTTCAGCAGCGCGGGGCCACGGCCCGGCACCAGCTTCTCGGCGTTCAGCGCGCGCAGCGCCTCGAGCGTGGCCGGCCACTGTTCGAGCTGCGCATCGCCGCAGTAGCACGCGGCGTCGTATTCGACGAGGTCGCCCGAGAACAGCACTTTCTGCGACGGGATCCAGACGATCGTGTCGCCCTTCGTGTGGCCCGAGCCGACGTGCATGATCTTCACCTCGAGCTTGCCGAGGAACAGCGTGATCTCGCGTTCGAACACGAGCGTCGGCCAGGTCAGGCCCGGCACCGTCTCGACACCGGCGAACAGGCGCGGGAAGCGCTCGATCTCCGACTTCATGTCGGCCTCGCCGCGCTCGACGATCATCTCGTACGTGCCGCGGCTCGCGATCACGTGCTGCGCGCCTTCGTCGAAATACGCGGATGCGCCGAGCACGCGCACCGCGTGGTAGTGCGACAGCACGACGTGCTTGATCGGCTTGTCGGTCACGCTGCGGATCTTCGCGATCAGGTCCTGCGCCATTGCGGGCGTCGCGGTCGTGTCGACGATCAGCACGCTGTCGTCGCCGATGATCACGCCCGAGTTCGGATCGCCTTCGGCGGTGTACGCGTACGCGTTCTCGGACAGCTTCGTCCAGGTGACTTTCTTCTCTTCCAGATCGGCTTGGGAGGCGAATGCTTTGGCCATGTTGCGTTCCGTGGCTGCGAGCCATGTGTTGAGGGGAGTGAGCGGATCATCTTCTCGCGCCGAATATTTGTCAATGACAAAGTCACTTGCTATTGTCTAATACGGGTAAACCTGCGGGCTGGCGCGATAAATGGCGTCGGATACCATGCGGGGTTTCGTCAACGGAAGAATCATCGCGTGCAGAACCACGAAGTCAGCGCAGACGATGCGCCGCCCAAGGCGCAGCGCGGGATCCAGAGTGTCGAGGTCGGCGGCCGGCTGCTCGACGCGCTCGCGCGCCGGCGCAAGCCGCTCGGGCTGTCCGAGCTGGCCGCGGCGGCCGACCTGTCGACCGCGCAGGCGCACACCTATCTCGTCAGCCTGACCCGGCTCGCGCTCGTGAAGCGCGACGCGCTCACCGGCAACTACGAGCCGGGCCCGTTGTCGCTGCGGCTCGGGCTGATGTCGATCGAGCGCCAGCCGGCCTATCGCGCGACGCTGCCGCACGCGGCACGGCTCGCGGAAGCGGTCGGCCTGAGCGTCGCGCTGTCGGTGCCGGGCGCGCTCGGGCCGACGATCGTGCGCATCGAGCACGGCGGTTATCCGCTGCACGTGAACCTGCATGTCGGTTCGGTGATGTCGCTCGACACGACGGCCACCGGCCGCGTGTTCCGCGCGTTCGGCGACCCCGCGCAACTCCGCGCGATGGCCGCCAGCCAGGCCGGCGCGGCCGACACGCTTGCAGGCGGCGAGCAGCCCGTGCCGGACACCGGCGTGCCGCAGGCCGAACTCGACGCGATCCGCGCACGCGGGATCGAGCGCGGCGTCGACCTGCCGAGCCCCGGCGTCAGCGCGATGTGCGTGCCGGTGTTCGACGCGGCGGGCGCGCTGCAGCTCGCATTGACGGTCATAGGTTCGACAGGCTCGATCGACGTCGCGTGGGACGGCCCGATCGCGGCGGCACTGCGCGACGCGGCACGGCAGGCGAGCGCATCGCTCGGCGCGGCGCACGATGCCCCGCCGCCCGCGCCCGGCGCAGCCCCGGCCGCTCCGCGCGTGCCGCCCGCGCTGGCCGACGATGCGAAGGCGCAGCGCGGGATCAACGCGCTCGACAGCACCGGCGAGCTGCTGCTCGCGCTGGTGTCGGCGGGCCGCGCGCTGCCGCTGCGCGATCTCGCGGCGGCGGCCGGGATGCCGGCCGCGAAGGCTTTTCCGCATCTCGTCAGCCTGCAGAAGATCGGCCTGCTGAGCCGCGACGACACCGGCTGCTTCGGCGGCGGCCCGCTCGGGCAGGCGCTCGGCCTGATCGCGATGCAGCGCGTGTCGCCGACGCGCGACGCGGAAGCCGAGATCGTCGCGCTGGCCGGCGCGACCGACATGAGCGTGGCGGCCGCGACGCTCGGGCCGCTCGGCCCGACGGTGATCCGCCTCGAGGAATCGGCGCGGCCGCAGCACGTGAGCCTTCAGGTCGGCACCGTGATGTCGCTCGTCAATACGGCGATCGGCCGGATTTTCGCGGCCGGCATGTCCGACGACGTGCTGGCCGACCTGCTCGCCGACGAGCCCGTGCGCCTCGCGGGCCGCATCGCCCCGCCGACCGACGACGCATTCCGGGCACGGCTCGCGACGATCCGCGCGGACGCGCTCGATTTCGCGTTCGACGCGCCGGTGCCGGGCATCGGGACGGTCGCCGCGCCCGTGTTCGATCACACCGGCAGCATCCGGCTCGTGATCGCGATCATCGGTTCGTCGCGCGGCTTCCCGCGCGGGCCGGACAGCGATCTCGCGCAGGCGTTGCTCGCCGCGACGCGGCGGCTGTCGTGGCGGTTCGGGTGGATCGGCCCGTAAGCCGACGCCCGCTTCCGCCATCCTCCGCAGCGCCCGAATCCCCTCTCTTGTTCGATGCGAGGCCGTGCCGGCACGGCCTCGTCGCGCCAGCACGGCCGCGCCAAGGCACCCGATATTCATGTTGCGAAGCAGCAACACAAATTGTCAGTAATTCTCATATAACGAAATCGCATTTCACAAAGCGGGGGCGTTTCGCTATGATTAGGGTTATCCCTAACTCGCCACCTATATGGGGCTTCGTCATGCAAACGTCTAATGTCTCCGACCGTTCCACCGAATCCGCTGGCTGGCTCGCACGTGTGGGCGAGCTGATTGCAGAAGCTTGGGCACTCCACCTCGAGACCTGCGAAGTCATCGCTGAAGCACACGCACGCCTGCCGCGCTGAGCGATACGACCGGCCAACAGCCGGCCGCACGATGCCGTCCTGATCCGCTTGCCCGGATGCGCGCCACAAGGCCGCGGCACCCGGCAACGCCTGGCGCGGCAAACAACGTGGAAACCGGCAAGAGTTGCCCCGGTTGAATGCGCTCCCGGTGTCGGGAGCGTGTCGAAGTCGCTTTAAAGCCGATGCCGGCGCCAATCCGCGTCGACGCGATATCGAATCGGCTTCGGCGCGGTTCTGTCTGACGGTTGCCCGGGCGGGCAGCCGTTATCCAGCCAGCACGTGGGTAGTCCGGACCATCGCGGACGGAAGATTCATCCGCGTTGCCGGCCGCGGTACCGAACCGCGCCGCGCGCCTTGTCCTCCGCCCGATCGCCGGCTTTCTCCGCGCATACGCGCAGCCACAAGCGCCGTCGTTTCAACGACGGCCGCATCCCACCCCTGCCTTCCTCACACCTGAATCGACGGCACGTCCTTCATGCAGCGCAGTGCAAACATCGAGCGGCTGTGACGGATGCTCGAAATCTTGTACAGCTTTTCGCGCAGGAAGCGCTCGTAGCCGGCCGTGCCGTCCACCGCGACCTTGATCCAGTAGTCGTACTCGCCCGACACCAGATACGCCTCGAGCACCTCGGGCAGCGCGGCGAGCTCCTCGCCGAAGCGGGCGAGCGCGTCGTCCTCGTGGCGATCGAGCGTGACTTCGAGGATCACGATGTCCGCATAACCCAGCTTCCGCTGGTTGACGAGCGCGACATAACCGTCGATGTAGCCGTCCACCTCGAGTTGCCGTGTGCGGTTCCAGCACGCGGTGGTCGACATGCCGATCTGTTCGGCCAGTTCGGCGTTCGACAGGCGCGCATTTTTCTGCAGTGCACCCAGGATCTTGCGGTCCTGGCTGTCGAGCGTTTTCGGCGAGCGTTCACGTGTGGCCATGGCAGGAAGAATCTTCTACTGAAAAGCGCGATTCTATCTGAACGACATTCCGGATTTGTGTCGGTTTGTGTGAAAATGCGGAAGCCTTTTAATCCGGCCCCTTGATATATTTTCCCCATGCCTGTTGTCCGGCACGCTCCCCGCGACAACCCCTTCGCAGCGGGACGCACGGCCGCAATCACGAGTTGCGGTGCCGGCCAGCAGGCATGCGATTCCCCGCCGCCCGCGCGCCTATCCGGCCGCGCGGCTTCGGCGCCCGTGTTCCTGTTCCTGCCCTACCCGTCATGTCGTTCAGGCTTTACCTCTCGTTTCTCGCTGCTTCCGCCGTTCTCGTCTACGCTCCCGGCCCCGTCAACCTCCTCACCATGAACCACGCGCTGCGCGCCGGCTGGCGCCGCGCGCTGCCGTGCGTCTGGGGCGGCACGCTCGCCGTGCTGCTGCAACTCGCGCTGACCGCGCTGTGCCTGAATTCGCTCGTGCATCTCGACGAGCGCGCGCTGACCGTGCTGCGCTGGGCCGGCGCAGCCTACCTCGTGTGGCTCGGCTGCAAGCAATGGCTCAGCCGCACGCCGGCCGGCGCGTCCGCTACGGCCGGGCCCGCCGGGGCGGCAACGCCGGAGGCCGACTCGCACCGCGCGCTGTTCTGGCGCGGCCTCGCGACCTCGGGGCTGAATCCGAAAACGCTGCTGTTCTTCCCGTCGTTCTTCCCGCAGTTCATCGTCCCGGACGCCGACTGGAGCCTGAACCAGCAGTTCCTGCTGCTCTCGGCGACCTTCGCGGTGCTGTTCGCGGGCGGCGTCGCGTCGATGGCGCTGTTCTCGCACCGGCTGAGCCGCGCACTGCAGCGGCCCGCGCGGATGCGCGCGATGAACCGCGTCACGGGCGGGCTGCTCGTCGGGATGGGCGCGATCATGGCCGGCTGGAACTGAACGGCCGCCGCAACGCGCGTCGTCGCCACCGCCGCCGGGCCCCGCGAAAAAGCAGCCGATCGCGGAATGCTTTAGGGTAGCGCCTGGTTCGTTGGACATGCCCGGCCTGCCGGGCGACTGAATGAAGCACGTCACTACCCGCCTGCGGCGCCTGTTCGCGCCGATCGGCCTGCATTGGTATCTCGCCCTTCTCCTCGCGCTCGACGCACTGATGGTGCTGCGCCCGGTCGTCGACAACGCGAAGCTCGGCCGACACGGTGCGTGGCTTGCCGATGCGCTGAACCTCGTCGACAACGCGGGGCTCGTCGTGCTGCCGCAGGTCGTGATCGCGGCCGGCCTCGCGACCATGGCCATCGGCATCTTGCTGCGTGCGCGCGTCGCGTGGGTGCTGTCGATCCTGCTGCTGGTCGCGGCCGCCGCGCTCAGCGCGCTCGGCGGCTATCCGAGCCACGGCGTGTTCGCCTACACGGCCGTGCTGGTCGTCGCGCTGCTTTATTACTGGCGGCATTTCGACCGCGCGAGCATCGCCGCGAGCAGCCTGTTCGCGTTGCTGAGCATCGTGTCGCTGCTGATCTACGCCACCTTCGGCGTGCTGTACCTCGGCGACGAATTCACGCCGCCCGTCCACGACCTCGCCACCGCCGTCTATTTCTCGATCGTGTCGATGTCGACGGTCGGCTACGGCGACATCGTTCCGCACGCGCCGACCGCGCGCCTGTTCACCGCCTCGGTGATCGTGCTCGGCATCACGGTGTTCGCGACGTCGATCAGCGCGGTCGTCGGCCCCGTGATCGGCGGCAATCTGAAACGGATCGTCAAGGGAGGCATTTCGAACGTGATCCGCAAGCATCATTTCCTGATCGTCGGCGCGACGCCCGTCGCGCATGCGGTACACGACGGGCTGCGCAAGCGCGGTTACGCGGTGACCGTCGTCGTGCCGGCCGGCGTCGAGCACAACTACGCGGCGGCGACCGACCTGATCGTCGGCGACGCGACCGACCATGCGGTGCTCGAAAGCGCCGGCGCGGCGACCGCGCGCGCGGTGCTCGCGCTGCGCTCCGACGACGCCGAGAATGCGTTCATCATCCTCGCGATCCGCGAGATCGCGCCGTCGGTGCGCACGGTCGCGCTCGTGAACCAGCAGCGCAACCTCGAACGGCTGCGCCTGTTGAAGCCCGACATGGTGTTTTCGCCGCAGCAGCTCGCGGGCGAACTGCTCGCGAGCACGCTCAACGACGAACCGGTCGACAAGTCGATGATCTCGCACCTGCTGTTCGGCACGGCCGATACCGCATGACCTGTCGAGCCCGTGACCGCATGACCCGCGGCGGCCGGCATGCGCCCGGTACAATCGCGCGATGTCCGAATTGCTCACTTACGGCGGCCTGTTCGCCGTGTCGATGGTCGCCGCGACCCTGTTCCCGCTCCAGTCCGAAGCCGTGCTCGCCGGCCTGCTGCTCGCCGGGCACGAACCCGTATGGGCGCTGGTGCTCGTCGCGAGCGTCGGCAACGTCGCCGGCTCCGCGATCAACTGGGCGCTCGGGCGCGGCATCGAGCACTTCCGCGCGCGCCGCTGGTTTCCCGTCAAGCCCGCCGCGCTCGCACGCGCCGAGCGCTGGTATGCGCGCTACGGCCGCTGGTCGCTGCTGCTCAGCTGGGCGCCCGTGATCGGCGATCCGCTGACGATGATCGCCGGCGTGCTGCGCGAGCCGCTGCCGAGCTTTCTCGCGATCGTGACGATCGCGAAGGTCGGCCGTTACCTGGCCGTCGCGTGGCTCGTCACGCACTGACACCCGCGTTCCCGCCGCACCTGCCGGCGTCGCCATCGACGACGCGCCGCTAAAGAATTCGCCGCTGCTGCCGTATTAAGGTCGATCAGCGGTGACGCGTGCGTTCCGCCCCTCTCCCTCCCCACTCAGGAAGTTTCATGAGATTGACCCAATTGGGCCGGGTGAGCGTCGGCGCGCGTCTTGCCGCGCTGGCGTGCGCGCTCGTCGCCCTGCTGTTTACCGTGTTCGCATGGACGCTCGCCCATTTCGCCGGCCGGCAACTCGCCGAAGAGGCGCACCTGCGGATCGCCGACAACGAGCAGTCGATCCGCGCGATGGTCGACCTGTTCGACAAGGCGCTGACCGCCGAAGCCGATCGCTCGATGTCGCTGTTCGCGAGCTTCCTGCCGGCCGAGTTCTCGATCGACCCGGCGCGCACCGTCGACATCGGCGGCGTCGCCGCGCCGACGCTCCTCGCGGGCGGCCAGCCGCTCGACCTCGACTATTCGATTCCCGACCAGTTCCTGAAGAAAAGCGGCGCGATCGCGACGATCTTCGCGCGCGACGGCGACGATTTCGTGCGCATCACGACATCGCTGAAGAAGCAGGACGGCGCGCGCGCCGTCGGCACGAAGCTCGACCGTGCGGGCCCCGCGTACGCCCCGCTCGTCGCCGGACGCGTGTACACCGGCCTCGCGAAGCTGTTCGGGCGGCCGTACGTCACGCAATACAAGCCGGTAACCGATGCGACCGGCCGCGTGATCGGCGCGCTGTTCGTCGGCCTCGACATCGGCGCCGAGCTCAAGCTCGTCGAGGACGGCATCCGCTCGCTGAAGATCGGCAGCAACGGCTACTACTTCGTGCTCGACGCATCGCAGGGCCCGTCGCGCGGCACCTTCGTCGTGCATCCCGATGCGGCCGGCGCGCCTGCCGACGACACGCGCGCGCCGTACGCGCAGATGCTCGCGGCCGGCGCGGGACAGCTCGCATACACGTCGACCGATCCGGCCGCGCACGACAGCGGGCCCACCGCGAAATTCGTATCGTTCACGACGATTCCGCAGTGGCAGTGGCTCGTCGGCGGCATCGCGCTCGACGACGAACTGCTCGCCGGCATGCGCGCCACCCGCAACCGCTTCCTGATGATCGGCGCGTTGCTCGTCGCGGCGTTCGCGACGCTGTTCGTCATCGTGGTCCGCCGTGTCGTGAGCCGGCCGCTCGATGCGGCGGCACGCGCCTCCGAGCGTTATGCGGCGGGCGATCTCAGCGTGCGCATCCGCGATGACGCAGCCATGCGCGGCAACGCGGGCCACGCCGGCAACGACGAGATCGGCCGGCTCGTACAGGCCGTCGACGGGATCGGCGACGGCCTCGCCCGGATCGTCGAGCAGGTGCGCAACAGCTCGGCCGACATCGCGCGTGGCACGGTGGACATCGCGGCCGGCAGCGGCGACATGGCCGCGCGGATCGCGACGCAGGCGAGCAGCGTCGAACAGACAGCCGCCAGCATGGAGCAGATCACCGCCGCCGTGCAGCAGAGCGCCGAGCACGCGGCGCAGGCCAACGCGCTGGTCGCCCACGCGTCGGCCGCCGCGACGAACGGCGACGCCGCGGTGCAGCGCGTGGTCGCGACGATGGACGACATCGGCCGCGCAACACGCCGGATCGCCGAGATCACGGGCACGATCGAGGGCATCGCGTTCCAGACCAACATCCTGGCGCTGAACGCGGCCGTCGAGGCCGCGCGCGCGGGCGAACACGGCAAGGGCTTCGCGGTGGTCGCGGCCGAGGTGCGCACGCTCGCGCAGCGCAGCGCGGCTGCCGTGAAGGAGATCGACACGCTGAGCGCAGAATCGTCGACGACCGTCGAACAGGGTTACCGGATCGCGGACGCCGCGCGCGGCACGATGCGTGACATCGTTGCGCGCGTCGACCAGGTCAGCACGCTGATCGGCGAGATCAGCGCCGCGTCGCGCGAACAATCGACCGGCATCGAACAGGTGAACCTGGCCGTCACGCAGATCGGCGACGCGACGCAGCGGAATGCCTCGCTGATCTCGGACGCCGAACGCGCGGCCGTCGCGCTGCGCGACCAGGCCGCGCAGCTGGCGGACGCGGTCAGCGTGTTCCGCCTCGAGCGGGACGCGTGACCGGAGACGGACGACGGACGATCGGCCAGGGCCGGGCGGCTCGCCTACTTCTTGTCGCCCGCCAGGTCGATCGCCTTGTCCGAGCCGACCGCGTTGCGCAGCTGGAATTTCTGGATCTTGCCGGTCGACGTCTTCGGCAGCTCGCCGAAGCGCACGACCTTCGGCACCTTGAAGCCCGCGAGCAACTGCCGGCAATGCGCGACGATCTCCGCTTCGGTCGCGCTCGCGCCTTCGCGCAGCTCGACGAACGCGCACGGCACCTCGCCCCATTTCGGGTCGGGCATCGCGACGACGGCGGCGACCGCGACGGCCGGATGCCGGTACAGCGCATCCTCGACCTCGATGCTCGAGATGTTCTCGCCGCCCGAGATGATGATGTCCTTCTTGCGATCCTTGATCCGGATATAGCCGTCCGGCGTCAGCACCGCGAGATCGCCGGTATGGAACCAGCCGCCGTGGAACGCGTCGTCGGTCGCCTTCGGGTTCTTCAGGTAGCCCTTCATGCAGATGTTGCCGCGGAACATGATCTCGCCGAGCGTCTCGCCGTCGGCCGGCACCGGCGCCATCGTGTCGGGATCGAGCACCGTCGCGCCCGCTTCCAGGTGGTAGCGCACGCCCTGGCGCGCATTGAGCCGCGCACGCTCCTCATCCGGCAGTTCCTCCCAATGCGCCTGCTTCGCGCACACGGTCGCCGGGCCGTAGACCTCGGTCAGCCCGTACACGTGCAGCAGGTCGAAGCCGATCTCCTTCATCTTCGCGATCACGGCCGGCGCGGGCGCCGCGCCCGCCACCATCGCGTGCACCGTGTGGTCGATGCCGGCGCGGAATTCGGCCGGCGCGTTCGCGATCGCGCTCTGCACGATCGGCGCGCCGCAGTAGTGCGTGATGCGTTCGCGGCGAATCAGGTCGAACACCGTCTTCGCGTCGAACTTGCGCAGGCAGACGTTCACGCCCGCGCGTGCCGCGACGGCCCACGGGAAGCACCAGCCGTTGCAGTGGAACATCGGCAGCGTCCACAGGTAGACGGCATGCTTCGGCATGTCCCATTCGAGGATGTTGCTGATCGCCGCGAGATACGCGCCGCGATGGTGGTAGACGACGCCCTTCGGATCGCCGGTCGTGCCGGACGTGTAGTTCAGCGCGATCGCGTCCCATTCGTCGGCGGGCGGGGTCCACGCGTAGTCGGCGTCGCCGCTTGCCACGAGCGCCTCGTAGTCGGTCGCGCCCGCGAAGCGGGCGGGGTCCGCCGGCATCGCATCGGCCACGCTGACGATCTTCAGGCCCGGCACCTCGAGCGCCGCGCGATGCGCGAATTCCGCATACTCGGTGTCGACGATCAGCACCTTCGCCTCGCCGTGGCGCAGCATGAACAGCACCGACGACACGTCGAGCCGCGTGTTGATCGTGTTCAGCACGGCGCCGGCCATCGGCACGCCGAAGTGCGCCTCGACCATCGCCGGGATGTTCGGCAGCATCGCCGCGACCGTGTCGCCGCGGCCGACGCCGAGCCGCGCGAGCGCGCTCGCCAGCTGCTTCGCGCGCGTGTAGGTCTCGCCCCAGGTGCGCCGCACGTCGCCGTGCACGATCGCGAGGCGCTCGCCGTAGACTTCGGCCGTCCTGACCAGGAAGTCGATCGGGGTGAGCGGCACGTAATTGGCGTCGCGGCGGCCGAGTCCGGCCTCGAACATCTGCGTCATGATCCTGTCTCCCGTGTTCTGTCGACCGGGGCGCTTCCACCCCGGATCGTTTTGATGTGGTTCAATTGCCGACAGCCTAACGGGCGCTATTGTGAGCCGTCTGTCATCGAAACGACAGAGTGCCTTTCCCGCGCTGCGCGTTATCCCTATCCTCGCAAACCCGCACCCATGCACGACCCTCTCGCCGCCCCGCCCGACGCGCCCGCCCACCCGGCCGACGCCCTTTCCGCACCGGGCCCGCTGCCGGCGCTGTCCACGCTGTTCGGCCAGTGCGCGTGGTTCCGCACGCTCGCGCCCGAACACCAGGCGCTCGTGCTCGCGCAATCGCGCGTCGAGCAGTGCGAGGCCGGCGACGTGATCGCCCATCGGCTCGCGCCGTCCGAATACTGGATCGGCGTGCACCGCGGGCTGCTGAAGCTCGCGATCTTCAACGCGTCGGGGCGCGGCTGCACGTTCTCCGGCGTACCGTCCGGCGGCTGGTTCGGTGAAGGCAGCGTGATCAAGCGCGAGCTGCGCAAGTACGAGGTCGTCGCGATCCAGCGCTCGACCGTGCTGTTCGTGCCGGTCGACACGTTCCACGCACTGCTCGACACGAGCCTGCCGTTCACGCGCTTCGTGATTCATCAGTTGAACAACCGGATGGGCGAGTTCATCGCGTCGATCCAGAACAGCCGGCTGCTGGACGTCGACGCACGCGTCGCGCAGTCGCTCGCGCAGCTGTTCAATCCCGACCTGTACCCGGACACCGGCCCGTCGCTGTCGATCTCGCAGGAGGAACTGGGGATGCTCGTCGGCGTGTCGCGGCAGCGGATCAACCAGGCGCTGCAGCAGCTCGAGAAACTCGGCGTGCTGCGGCTCGCGTACAACCAGATCGAGGTCGTCGACCTCGGTGCGCTCGCGCGTGTCGGGATGGAGCAGATCTGAGCACGGGCCCATGAGCGGAACCGCCGCAGGCGCAGCCGGCCCGTCCGGTATCGCGACCGTTTTGCGGCCGTTTTGCGGCCGACGTGCCGCGCGGCGTTTCCTCTGCCGAATCGGCGCCGGGCCGCCCCGCCGCAACCTGACAATTCCGCCAGTTTCGCGACAGTAACCCGTTCCACGCCGACGCCTATCATGCGGGTTCCCTTCACCGACGCCTGATCACCGCCTGTCCCGCTGCCTCCATGTGGATCGTCAATCTTGCGCTCAGGCGCCCCTACACGTTCATCGTCATGGCCATCATGATCGTGCTGGCCACCCCGCTGGCGCTGATGCGCACGCCGGTCGACGTGCTGCCCGCGATCAACATCCCCGTGATCAGCGTCATCTGGAATTACAGCGGCTTCTCCGCGACGGAGATGACGAACCGCATCACGTCCGTGCATGAACGGATCCTGACGACGACCGTCAACAACATCCAGCACGTCGAATCGACGTCGCTGCCCGGCATCGCGGTCGTGAAGGTGTTCCTGCAGCCGGGCGCGAACGTGCAGACGGCGATCGCGCAGACGGTCTCGTCCGCGCAGGCGATCGTGCGGCAGATGCCGCAGGGCGCGACGCCGCCGCTCGTGATCACCTATTCGGCCTCGAGCATTCCGGTGATCCAGCTCGGGCTGTCGAGCAAGACGCTCAGCGAACAGTCGCTCGCCGACATCGCGCTCAACTTCCTGCGCCCGCAGCTGATCACGGTGCCGGGCGTGCAGATCCCGTTTCCGTACGGCGGCCGCACGCGCGTGGTCGCGATCGACCTCGATCCGCAGGCGCTGCTCGCGAAGGGGCTCACGCCCGCCGACATCGTCAACGCGGTCAACGCCCAGAACCTCGTGCTGCCGACCGGCACCGCGAAGATGGGCCAGACCGAATACCGGATCGACACCAACGCGTCGGCCGATACGGTCGCCGACATCAACAACCTGCCGGTCCAGACCGTCAACGGCGCGACGACCTATCTGCGCGAGGTCGCATCGGTACGCGACGGCTTCGCGCCGCAGACCAACGTCGTGCGCCAGAACGGCCAGCGCGGCGTGCTCATCTCGATCCTGAAAAGCGGCGACGCGTCGACGCTCAAGGTCGTGTCTGACCTGAAGGCGCTGCTGCCGAAGGTGATCCCGACGCTGCCCGAAGGGCTCACGATCACGCCGCTGTTCGACCAGTCGGTGTTCGTCGACGCGGCCGTCCAGGGCGTGATCCACGAAGCGCTGATCGCCGCCGTGCTGACCGCGATGATGATCCTGCTGTTCCTCGGCAACTGGCGCAGCACGCTGATCATCGCGATCTCGATTCCGCTGTCGATCTTCACGTCGCTGATCGCGCTGTCCGCGCTCGGCGAGACCATCAACATCATGACGCTCGGCGGGCTCGCGCTCGCGGTCGGGATCCTGGTCGACGATGCGACGGTGACGATCGAGAACATCGAGCGGCACCTGCACCTCGGCACGAACCTGCATGACGCGATCCTCGAAGGCGCCGGCGAGATCGCGGTGCCCGCGTTCGTGTCGACGCTGTGCATCTGCATCGTGTTCGTGCCGATGTTCTTCCTCACGGGCGTCGCGCGTTTCCTGTTCGTGCCGCTCGCGGAAGCCGTCGTGTTCGCGATGCTCGCGTCGTACGTGCTGTCGCGCACGCTGGTGCCGACGCTCGCGATGCTGCTGTTCCGCCCGCAGCAGGCGAGCGCCGGCCCGGATCGTTCGACGTCGCGCTTCGCACGCATCCATCACGCGTTCAACGAAGCGTTCGAGCGGCTGCGCGCGTGGTACATCGTGCTGCTCAGCATCCTGCTGGTGCGCCGCCGCTTCTACGCGACGTGCTTCCTCGGCTTCTGCGTGCTGTCGACCGGCCTCGTGTTCGTGCTCGGCCGCGACTTCTTCCCGAACGCCGATTCGGGCAACATCCGCCTGCACATGCGCGCGCCGACCGGTTACCGGATCGAGGAAACCGCGCGCCTCGCCGACCAGGTCGAGCGCGTGATCCGCGAAACCGTGCCGCCCGACGAGCTCGGCGCGATCGTCGACAACCTCGGCCTGCCGGTGAGCGGCATCAACCTGTCGTACAGCAACGCCGGCACGATCGGCACGCTCGACGGCGAGCTGCTGATCGCGCTGAAGCCCGGCCACCGCGCGACCCAGCACTACGTGCAGGCACTGCGCACGGTGCTGCCCGAGCGCTTCCCGGGCGTCGAGTTCTTCTTCCAGCCGTCGGACATCATCACGCAGATCCTCAACTTCGGCCAACCGGCCGCGATCGACCTGCAGGTGCTCGGCAACGATCTCGCGAGTAACATGACTATCGCGAGCAGCCTGATGAAAAAGTTCAGGCAAATCCCCGGCGCCGTCGACGTGCACGTGCTGCAACGCAACGACGAGCCGACCCTGCTGGCCGACATGGACCGTACGCGCATGCAGCAGCTCAATCTCTCCGCGCAGAACGTCGCGCAGAACATGCTGATCTCCCTGTCCGGCAGCTCGCAGACGACGCCGTCGTTCTGGATCAACCCGCGCACCGGCGTCCAGTACCCGCTGCAGATCCAGACCCCGCAATACAACATCTCGTCGGTCGACGACCTGCTCGGCACGCCGATCTCGGCGAGCGGCCGCACGGGCATGCCGCTGCAACTGCTCGGCAACCTCGTGCAGGTGCGCAGCACCGCGAACCCGGCCGTGATCACGCACTACAACATCCGCCCGGCGATCGACGTGTACGTAAGCGTCGAGGGCCGCGACCTCGGCGCGGTCGCGGGCGAGATCGACCGCATCGTGTCGGACGCGCGCGCGACGCTGCCGCGCGGCACCGAGCTGACGATGCGCGGCCAGATCGAGACGATGCGCACGTCGTACCTCGGCCTCGGCGCGGGCGTCGCGATGGCGATCGTGCTCGTCTACCTGCTGATCGTCGTCAATTTCCAGTCGTGGCTCGACCCGCTGATCATCATCAGCGCGATGCCGGCCGCGCTCGCCGGCATCGTGTGGATGCTGTTCATCACCGGCACGCACCTGAGCGTGCCCGCGCTGACGGGCGCGATCATGACAGTGGGCGTCGCGACCGCGAACAGCATCCTGGTCGTGTCGTTCGCGCGCCAGCGTCTCGCGGCCGGCGCGCCGCCGCTCACGGCCGCGCTGGAGGCCGGCGCGACACGGATCCGGCCGGTGCTGATGACGGCGCTCGCGATGATCATCGGGATGGTGCCGATGGCGCTCGGTCTCGGCGAAGGCGCCGAGCAGAACGCGCCGCTGGGCCGCGCGGTGATCGGCGGGCTGCTGTTCGCGACCGTTTCGACGCTGCTGTTCGTGCCGCTCGTGTTCGGCGGCGTGCATGCGCGGCTGGCCCGTCGGCGCGCGCGCCAGGCCGGACACTGACTTTCGTCCCCTTTCGTCCCACTACCCGGTTGAATTGGTTGAATTCATGGAAGAGAAACATCACAGCGCCGTCGGCATCCAGGTGGACGAACACGGCATGCACCTGCCGACACGCACGTCGGTGTCGCGACGCGGACGCATCGTCCTGATCGTGATCGGCGTGCTGCTGGCCGCCGGCGCCGCGCGCACGATCGTCGTCAACGTGCTGAACCGCAACCGGCTCGACACGGTCGCCGAGCAGAACACGCGCCAGTACGTGACCATCGCGCATCCGGTCGATGCGGCCACCGGCGGCAAGCTGTCGCTGCCCGGCACGCTGCGCGGCTTCGTCGAGGCGCCGATCTATGCACGCGCGAGCGGCTACGTGCTGCGCTGGCAGGCCGACATCGGCGCGCACGTGAAGCAGGGCCAGGTGCTCGCCGAACTCGACACGCCCGAGCTGAACCAGGAACTCGCGCAGGCCACCGCGCAGCGCCAGCAGGCGCAAGCCGCGCTCGCGCTCGCGAAGACGTCGTTCGACCGCGCGCAGCAGTTGCGCCAGCGCGATGCCGTCTCGCAGCAGGAACTCGACGACCGGCAAGGCGCGTTCAACCAGGGCACCGCGAACCTCGCCGCGGCCGACGCGAACATGCGCCGCCTCACCGAGCTGAAAGGCTTCCAGCGGATCGTCGCGCCGATCGACGGGATCGTCACGCAGCGCAACGTCGACGTCGGCGATCTCGTCAGCTCCGGCAACGCGGGGCGTTCGCTGTTCACGGTCGTGCAGGCCGACCGGCTGCGCCTCTACGTGCAGGTGCCGCAGGCGTACGCGCAGCAGGTGAAGGTCGGCCAGCACGTGAGCGTCGCGCAGGCCGAGCTGCCGGGCCGGACGTTCGACGGGACGATCACGCGTACGTCCGAGGCGATCGACGTCGCGACGCGCTCGCTGCAGATCGAGATCACGCTGCCGAACCCGGACGGGCGGCTGCTGCCCGGCGCCTACGTGCAGGCCACGTTGCCGATGACGCCGGTCGGCCGCCTGCAGGTGCCGGCCAATACGTTGCTGTTCCGCGCCGAAGGCCCGACGGTCGCGACGGTCGATGCGAACGGCCAGGTGCGCCTGAAACAGGTGACGGTCGTACGCACGATCGGGCAGACGCTCGAAGTCGACGGCCCGCTCACGCCGAACGACCGTCTCGTCACGAACCCGAGCGACGCGCTCGCCAACGGCGATCAGGTGATCGTCTCGGCGCCGGCCGCGAAACCGGCATCGAGCGCCGCGGAGGCGAAGTCGTGATCGCGATGCGCATCCGCCGGCGGCCCGCCGCCGTCTCCGCCACCGCCGTTGCGCTCGCCGCCGCCCTCGCCGGCTGCACGGTCGGCCCCGACTACCGGCGGCCCGACGTCGCCACGCCGGCCGCGTGGCGGCTCGATCCGGCCGATGCGTACTGGCACCCGGCCGCGCCGGCCCGCGCGCCGCTCGACCCGGCATGGTGGACCGCGTTCGGCGATCCGCAGCTCGACGCGCTGGAAGCCGAAGCGCTGCGCAACAACCAGAACCTGAAGGCCGTCGCCGCGCGCTACGACCAGGCGAAGGCGACACTCGCGTCGGTCGCCTCGGCGCAGTATCCGGCCGTCGGCCTGAACGCGAGCGGCCAGCGCTTCAAGATCTCGGCCGACCGGCCGCAGACCAACTACGCGACGCAAAGCGCGTCGACCGTGCAGAACGACGTCCAGGTCGGCGCGAGCGTCAGCTACGAGCTCGACCTGTTCGGCCGCGTGCGGCGCAGCGTCGAATCGGCGCAGGCCACCACCGAACAGGCGCGCGACGATTTCGCGAACGCGCGCCTGGTGCTGACCGCCGATCTCGCGTCGAGCTATTTCGCGCTGCGCGAATTCGACACCGAGATCGACGTCGTCAAGCGCTCGATCGACCTGCAGCAGAAGGCGCTCGACTACGTGAGCGCGCGGCACGACCTCGGCGCGGTGTCGGGCCTCGACCTGCTGCAGCAGCGCGCGCAGCTCGACGCGACGCGCACCCAGGCGCAGCTGCTGCTCCAGCAGCGCGTGCAGGTCGAAACCGCGATCGCGACACTGGTCGGCACGCCGGCCCCCACCTTCTCGATCGCGCCGCGCGTCGTGCCGATCAATGCGCCCGCGCTGCCGACCGGCCTGCCGAGCGACGTGCTGCAGCGGCGCCCCGACGTCGCGTCGGCCGAGCGCGCGATGGCCGCCGCGAATGCGCAGATCGGCGTCGCGCGCGCCGCGTATTTCCCGCGCATCACGCTGTCGCCCGACATCGGCTGGGACGCGACGCGCTTCGCCGGCCTGTTCACCGTCCCGGCATTGCTGTGGTCGGTCGGCGGGTCGCTCAGCCAGCCGCTGTTCGAAGGCGGCAAACTGAAGGCCGGCGTCGATTTCGCGCAGGCCGGCTATGTCGCCGCGCAGGCCAATTACCGGCAGACCGTGCTCACCGCGTTCCAGGAGGTGCAGAATGCGGTCACCGGGTTGTCGGTGCTCGCGGAGGCCGCGCAGCAGGCCTCCGCGGCCGTCGACGACGCGCGCAAGCTCGTGTCGCTCGCGCAGGATCGCTACGCGGGCGGCCTGACGCCGTTCATCGACGTGCTGACGGCCGAGCAGCAGTTGCTGACGAGCGAGCGGCAGGCCGTGCAGATCCAGGGCCAGCGCGCGGCGCTCGTCGTGTTTCTCGCGAAAGCGCTCGGCGGCGGCTGGGACGGCCAGGCGGCAAGCGGCCCGGCGCCGGCCGAGGTCGCCGCAGCCCCGGCACCGGCGCCAGCGCCCCCGGGCCCTTAACCGGATTACGCGGACAACGGATTCGAACATGAAAGTCCTGATCGTCGAAGACGAACCGAAAGTCGTCGAATACCTCAAGAGCGGCCTGACCGAGGAAGGCTGGGTCGTCGATACCGCGCTCGACGGCGAGGACGGCGCGTGGAAAGCCGTCGAATTCGACTACGACGTGGTCGTGCTCGACGTGATGCTGCCGAAGCTCGACGGCTTCGGCGTGCTGCGTGCGTTGCGCGCGCAGAAGCAGACGCCCGTCATCATGCTGACCGCGCGCGACCGCGTCGACGACCGCGTGCGGGGCTTGCGCGGCGGTGCCGACGACTACCTGACCAAGCCGTTCTCGTTCCTCGAACTGATCGAACGGCTGCGCGCGCTGACGCGCCGCGCGCGCGTGCAGGAATCGACGCTGATCTCGATCGGCGACCTGCGGGTCGACCTGATCGGCCGCCGCGCGACCCGCGACGGCACGCGGCTCGACCTGACCGCGCAGGAATTCCAGCTGCTCGGCGTGCTCGCGCGGCGCAGCGGCGAGGTGCTGTCGAAGACGACCATCGCCGAACTCGTGTGGGACGTGAACTTCGACAGCAACGCGAACGTCGTCGAGACGGCGATCAAGCGGCTGCGCGCGAAGCTCGACGGCCCGTTCGCGGACAAGCTGCTGCATACGATCCGCGGCATGGGCTACGTGCTCGAGGCGCGCGAGGACGGCGATACCGAGAGGCCGGCATGAAACGCTCGATCGTCCTGCGGCTGTCGGCGATGTTCGGCATCGTGTCGCTGCTCGTGTTCACGCTGGTGGGCTGCGGGCTGTTCGTGATGATGGAGCGCCAGCTGTTCGCCGAGCTGCGAGCGACGCTCGATACGCGCACCAAGGTCGCCGAGATGATCGTGTCGCACGCGCTCACGTCCGAACGCGGGCGCCTCATGCAGGAAAAGCTCGCCGATCTCGAACCGCCCGACGGCTCGACGCGCTACCAGGTCGACAGCACGAATCCGGATTTCCGGTTCGGCAAGCCCGTCGACGGCGTGCCCGTCGGCGCGCCGTTCGGCGCATTCCAGCGCTACGCGCTGAACGACAGCAGCTACGACGTGATGACGAAGACCGTCACGGTGGCCGGCAACGGCGAGCGGCCGACACTGAGGCTGATCGTCGCCAGCTCGTGCGAGCGCACGCAGCGGATGCTGCGCCGCTTCGGCTGGACGCTCGCCGGGCTGATCGCGATCGCGACGATCATCACGCTGCTGCTGAGCCGCGCGGTGGCCCGCTTCGGGCTCGCGCCGCTCGACCGGCTGTCGCAGGATGCATCGGCCATCAGCCTCGCGAACCGCCGCCAGCGGCTGCACACAGACGCGCTGCCGGCCGAGCTGCGCGACCTCGCCACGTCGTTCAACGGCGCGCTCGATCGCATCCAGCAGACGTACGCGCGGCTCGAGGCGTTCAACGCGGACGTGGCGCACGAACTGCGCACGCCGATCAGCATCCTGATCGGCCAGACCCAGGTCGCGCTGACCAGCCGCGACCGCACCGTCGAGCGGATGCGGCAGACGCTGCAGTCGAACCTCGAGGAATTCGAGCGGCTGCGCGTGATCATCAACGACATGCTGTTCCTGTCGCGCAGCGACCGCGGCGAACGGGCGACGGACCTGAAGGACGTGTCGCTCGCCGACGAGGTGCGGCGCATGCTCGATTTCCTCGAGATCCCGCTCGACGAGGCGCAATTGCACGCCGAACTGCACGGCGACGCGCGCGCGGCCGTCGATCCGTCGCTGTTCCGTCGTGCGATGACGAACCTGCTGATCAATGCGATCCAGCATTCCGCGCCCGGCGCGACGTTGCACGTGACGGTCACGCGCCGCGACACGCTCGTCGAGATGGCCGTGTCGAACCCCGGCGAGCCGATCGATCCGGTGCAACGCTCGCACGTGTTCGAACGCTTCTACCGGCTCGAGGAAGCCCGCGCGAACAGCAAGGAGAACCACGGGCTCGGGCTGTCGATCGTCAAGGCCGTCGCCGAGATGCACGGCGGCAGCGTATTCGTCGCGTGTTCGGGCGGCATCAACACGTTCGGCTTCTCGGTGTCGACGGAACCCTGCGCGGGCGGACCGCTGCGCGCGGGAGATGCAACCGATGCAACCGGCGTGGTCGACTCCACCGATTCGCGGCCGGCGCACGCGCCGCGGGCGCTGCACTGACGGCGGCTGCGCCTGTCGACGTCCGGCCGCCTCCGATCGGCGCTTGCCGGCCACGAACGCGGCGCGGGACGCATTACGCGCGCGGCTTGCCGCCCTGCTCGCGCCACGCCCGCGGCGACATCGCAAACCGCTCGCGAAACACGCGACTGAAATGCGACATGTCGTTGAATCCCCAGCGCAATGCGACGTCCGACACGCGCAGCGACGCGCATTGCGGATTCGCGAGATCCTGCGCGCACCGTTCGAGCCGCAGGTTCCACACGTGACGCATCAGCGACGTCTCCTCGGCCTCGAAGAGCTTGTTGATGTACCGCGACGAAATCCCGATCGAGCGCTCGATCATCATCGGGTTCAGCTCCGGATCGTGCAGGTGCTCGAGCACATGCCGCTTCACACGCGTCAGTGTCAACGCCTTCATCCTCGATTGCGCGAGGTCGTTGCGTTGCATGCCCCCGAGCGTCATCGCGATCAGCGTGATCGCGGTATCCGACAACTGCCGCATCTCGTCCTCGGTCACACTGCGGATCTGCGACGACATCTGCTCGAGAAACGCACGCATGACGCTGCCGACGCCGTCCCCGGTTTGCGTCGGGCACGCCGTGCGGTGCTCCATCCCGACGACGAGCTGGTTCAGCGTCGCGCGGGGAATGCTGACGACGATCTCGCGCCACGACTGGCCGAACTGCAGGTGGTGAGGCCGTGTCGCGTCGTAGATCGCGAAATCCCCGGGATGCAGCGTGACGATCTTGCCGTCCTGTTCGACCGACTGGCTGCCCTCGAGCATCAAGACCCCGAAATACTTGTCCTCGTACTCGCTGCGCGCCTGGCGATAACGCCGGATCACGGCCTGCTCGCTCGCGTGGATTTCCGAGATTCGCATCTTTTCGCACTTGCGCTGCCGCACTCGGCCGAAGAAATCGGCTTTCTGCACGGCCGCGATCTGCACGTCCGCGAACAGGCGCAGAATCGTCTCGCGCCAGAATTCGATACGCTGGCTGACCGAGCCGTCGATCGGCACCTCGATGGCCGCGTTCGTCCGTTCGTCCAGCGGGCTGCCGGACGCCGGACCGGGTGCGTCGCCGCGTGCGGCGCGCGGGAGAGGACGCATCGTCATGGTCGTGCCCCACATGGGTTAGCAAACACGCAGCCGACAGCGTGCCCGTTCAAAAGCGCATTGTCCAATCGATGACCGCGTACGCCGCGTGGCCGGTCGAACCGGCACGCGGCGCGGCGGCGGCATGCTACCGCTCCGGACATGTCATGCGCACGTCGTCCGACGCCAGTCGGACGACTGTTCATACGCATACGCAACGCGGTAGAGCGTCGCCTCGTCGAAACGGCGCCCGACCAGTTGCAGCCCGATCGGCAGATCGTCGGCTACCCCGCACGGCAGCGACATTGCCGGATGCCCGGACACGTCGAACGGCGCTGTATTCGCGAGCATCTCGAACGCCCGCGTCAGCGACTCGGACATCGCGCAACCGGGCTCCGGCAGCTTCGACGCGCGCATCGGTACGGTCGGCATCAGCAATACGTCATACGACTGCAGCGCCGCGTCGTAAGACGATCGCAAGCGTCGCGCGAGGTTCTGGCATTTCGCGTAGTAACGCCCGCGATACCGGCTCGTGAAGTATTCGCCCAGCAGCATCGTCACCTTCACGGTATCCGGCAACTCGTCGGCGCGCTCGCGCCAACCCGCGTGATGATCGATCATGCCGGTCACGTACAGGCCGCCCCAGTTGAAACCGTGGCTGTTGCCCTTCATCATCTGCTGCGTCGCGCCCTCGGCCGCAATCGGCAGCCAGATCGCGGTGCCGGCCGCATGCAGCGGCACCGACACTTCGTCGACGCGCGCGCCCAGCTTGCGCAACCGGAGCGCGGCGGCCCGCACGGCCTCGTCGACCACCTTCTCCGAATTGGCGAGCCCGAACGCCTCGCGCAGGATGCCGATCCGCAATCCCGCGATGCCGTCGCGGATCGCGCCGAGATAGTCGGCGCGCGGCGGCAACGTCCGTTGGCGCGGATCGAGCCCGTCGTCGCCCGCGATCACGTCGAGCAGCAGCGCGTTGTCGAGCACGTTGCCCGTCATCGGCCCCAGATGATCGACGGTTGCCTCGATCGGCATCGCGCCGGTGTACGGCACGAGCCCGTGCGTCGGCTTCATCCCGTAGATGCCGCAATAGGCGGACGGGATCCGCACCGAGCCGCCCTGGTCGCCGCCGAGCGCCATGTCGACCTCGCCGCTCGCGACCAGCGCGCCGCTGCCCGACGACGAGCCGCCGGACGAGTGCCCTGCCTTGCGCGGATTGTGCACCGGCCCCGACGCGCTCGTGTGCGAGCCGCCGGAAAAGCAGTAGTACTCGCAGGTCGACTTGCCGGCGATCGTGCCGCCGGCGTCGAGCACCCGCGTGACGACGGTCGCATCGACGTCGGGCACGTAGCCCTCGAACGTGGTCGAGCCATTGCGCATCGGTACGCCGGCGACGCAGATGTTGTCTTTCACGACCACCGTCCTCCCGCGCAGCTTGCCGTCGGCGGCGCCGTGGATCGTGCTCTTGCGCGCCCACGCGCCGTAACGGTTCTCGTCGCCTTCCGGGCGGTAGCCGGGCGTGCGCGGATACGCGACGACGGGCAGATAGTCGGGCAGCGCGTCGATCGCATCGTAGGCGTCGAAGTTCGCCTGCAGCGCATCGTCGTATTCGGCGAGTTGCCGGGAATCGAGATGAAAGCCGAAGCCGGCTGCCATATCGGACAGTTGTTCGCGGGTCGGGCGTTTGATGGCCATCGACGTTCTCCAGTTCGGTAAGCGGCACCGCCGGCCCCGGCGGTGCCGGCGGGATTCAGCGGGCGATGGCGACGGCGTCGCGCATCATCCCGGTGCGCGGATGGCAGTTCACGTATTCGTAGACCTGATGCTTCGCGTCGAAGACGGAAACCTCGTGATACAGCCGCAGTTTCGACAGCCCGGTGACGACGCGGAAGAACGTGACGAAGATCCGCAGGTGCGTCGGATGGGATTCGGCCCATCGTTCGAGGCGGTCGAGCGAGCGCCAGTGGCCGATGTTGTAGCTCTCGTCGAGCACGTTGCCGTCGAGATCGATCGAGCGCACGTAGCGGTTGCTGTAGCAGCCGACCTCCGTGCCGTTGTCGCGCAGGAAGTCCATTCCGCTGCGCAGCGTCGGCTCGATCTCCTCGAGATACAGTCGGCGCTCGTCGTGCTCGGCCGCGCGCCAGTCCTGGCCGGAGCGAATCAGCGCGATGTTGTCGTGCGCCAGCACGACCACGCGGCCGCCGCGGGCCGGATCGCCCTCGACGATGCGCAACTCGCCGTCCGCCCGCATCCAGTCCGTCTGCGAGATCGGGAACCGGTCGCGCATCGATCCCCAGTAGCCGTGCTCCTCGATCTCGCCGCTGACGCCGTCCATGATCGCGCCGACGCCGGGGAAATCGTTCGTGAATGCGTAGAGCGTCTCGAACTGCTCGGCGCGCGGCGCGACGATTTCCCGGAAGTAGCCGATGCCGTCCGCAAGGCGTGCGTCGGAGGCCCACCATTCGACGAGGGCTGGCGACGCAATCCAGCGCGCATACGCGGCCGGATCGCGCCAGTAGCCGACGGCGATCAGGTTCTCGTAACCCTGGTCGTCGGTGTGTTGCGTCAGATCGAAGTTGTTCGGGCCGTCCTGCGCACCGAAATCGGCGACGATCCCGCGCAAAGCGGCCAGTGCCGCCGCACGCTTGTCGGCGCCGCCGTATTGCACGCCGAAATAGCCCATCACGACCTGGCTCAGGTCTTCGGCGGCCCGGGCGACGTACATCGGGAACGGGGGCTGGTAGTCATCGGCGACGCGGCGCGACAGCGTCCGCGGGCAGACCAGGTGTTTGTCGATGGCGGATTCCATGCATGACCTCTCTGGAAAGGGAATCGGGTGTCGAGGTATCGACGTGGGGAAGGAGCGACATGCACCGGCCTTATCCGGCGCATGCGGGTGGTCAGAAGATGTGCGCGTAACGCAGGCCGGCGAGCACACTGTTCTTCGGACCGTTGCGCACGCTCAGGTCGGTGCCGAGCTGGATTTGCACCTGGTCGGCCTTCGTCACGAACTTCGCCGCGGTGATCCGCAGGCGCGTCGTGCGCAGCGCGTCGTTGTTGTCCGTGCCGTCGACGCTCGTTTCACCGCCCCAGAGCTGCGTGACGCCGATCCCGAGCGACGTGCCCGGATCGGGCATGTAACGCACCATCGCCTGCGCGCTGTAGCTCATCCGCTGATGCAGCGTCGCGCCGCTCGCGCCGTACGACGTGTTGTTGCCGTACCAGATCGCATCGCCGACGAGATCGAGCGCCCACTGCGGCGAAAAGTGCTTGACGTAGGCCGCCTGGAAATCGAGCGACCAGCGGTTGGCGCCGAGATTGAGACCGCGGTTCTGGTCGTAGCTCCCGGTCGGCGCGTAGACGTAGACCGTCGCGGCGACGACGTCCTTCGCTTCGTTCAGGCGGAATTTCAACGGTGCGGTCAGGATCACGTCGCCGACACCGTTCGTACTGCCAAGCGCGCCGGCGTTGCCGAAGCTGCTGATGTGACCGAACGGCAGCAACACCTGCGGATCGATCGTGAGCCTGTCGGTGAGCTGGAACACATGCAGCAGGCGGGCGATGCCGACATTCGACTGCAGGTCGAAATCCGACGTCCGGTGGCCGTTCGCGTAGTAGGCGTTCGTCGCGGAATAGTTGTAGTACAGCACGCCGATCGTCGCGCCGACCGGATACTGCTCATAGTCGCCGGGATCGACCTCGACCGCGCCCGCGTAATGCGATGCGACGGCGATCAGCGACAAACCGATCCAGCGCGCGATTCGCTTCAGTTTCATTCTGTTGACGTTGTCCATCATGCTCCTCACCTGGTTGCGCAGACACCGCCACGCTCGACGCACGACGAACGGGAACCGTCGCCGGATGGTGGAATCGCGGGATGCTGGCCGACTGTTGTTCCGCCGTTACATCGGGGATGCCGGCGATTCGCGACATCGAACGGCCGTCGCTTGAGGATGAGAATAGGAAGGCAAAATCCGCAGTTCTGTTTTCCGGCGGAACAAGAAATTGGCTGTGGCGGACCTGCGCCTCCGATGTCATGCAGCGGTCGCAAAACGTGCGCCGCTGCCGCTGTTTTCGTGCCGGGCGCCCCGCCAATTGCCGCCCATCTCCGTGCATCCGCGCGCATCGGCCCCATGCCGCGCCACGGGGCCGTCTCAGCACAGTTTCCGATCCGTGCCGGCAAAGAACCGCGCTTTTTCTCTTCTTACCCTGCTCGTCGAGCGTGACCGACACCACGCGTCCACGCCCCGCCACGGCAATACCAATGCGATGGCGGCGGTCAACCCGAACCACGACAAGGAACCCCACGATGAGCGCGACCCCTTCCGCGGAAACAGCCTCGACGCCCGGCGAACGTGCCTGGGCGCTGTTTCGCGTGATGAAAGAGAAGAACCTGATCCCCGACGGCTATATCGAAGGCCTGACCGAGCTGATGTCCACGACCTGGGATCCGGCCAACGGCGCGCGCATCGTCGCGCGTGCGTGGGTCGACCCGGCATTTCGCGAACTGCTGCTGAAGGACGGCACGGCCGCGTGCGCGCAGTTCGGCTACACCGGCCCGCAGGGCGAGTACATCGTCGCGCTCGAAGACACGCCCACGCTGAAGAACGTGATCGTCTGCAGCCTGTGCTCATGCACGAACTGGCCGGTGCTTGGGCTGCCGCCCGAGTGGTACAAGGGCTTCGAATATCGTGCGCGGCTCGTCCGCGAGGGCCGCACGGTGCTGCGCGAGCTCGGCACCGACCTGCCCGACGACGTCGTCGTGAAGGTCTGGGATACGACCGCCGAAAGCCGCTACCTCGTGCTGCCCGTACGGCCGGCCGGCAGCGAGCACATGACCGAGGAACAACTGCGCACGCTCGTCACGAAGGATGTGCTGATCGGCGTGGCGCTGCCGCGCGCGCGCTGACTCCCCCCGTTTCGCTCTCGACCTTCATCTCGGAGATCACATATGGACGGCTTTCACGACCTCGGCGGATTCCAGGGTTTCGGCCCGGTGCCGCACACGATCAACAGTCTCGGCTACAAGCCGGTCTTCAAGGAAGACTGGGAACATCTCGCGTACAGCCTGATGTTCGTCGGCGTGGACCAACTGAAAAAATTCAGCGTCGACGAGGTACGTCACGCGGTCGAACGCATCGACGTACGCCAGCATGTCGGCACGCGCTACTACGAGCGCTACGTGATCGCGACGGCGACATTGCTCGTCGAAACCGGCGTGCTCACGCAGGATGAACTCGACGGCGCGCTCGGTTCGCATTTCCGGCTCGCGAACCCGCCGACATCCGGCGGCCGAGCGGCACCGCCCGACTCGACGCGGTTCGAGGTCGGCGAGCGTGTCGTCGTTCGCGACGAATACGTCAGCGGGCACATCCGCGCGCCGGGCTACGTTCGCGGCAAGGAAGGCGTCGTGCTGCACCGGACGACCGAATCGTGGCCCTTCCCGGACGCGATCGGCCACGGCGACACCGGCGCCGCCCATCAGCCGACCTACCATGTCGAGTTCCGCGTGAAGGATCTGTGGGGCGACGCCGCCGACGACGGCTACGTCGTGGTCGACCTGTTCGAAGGCTACCTGGATCGCGCGTCCGGGCAGAGCGCATGACGACGCCGGGGAAGCAAGGCGCGCCGGCCGCCCCTGGCCCGAGGATTCCGGTCACCGTGCTGTCCGGCTTCCTCGGCGCCGGGAAGACGACGTTGCTGAACCACATCCTGCGCAATCGCGCGGGACTGAAGGTCGCCGTGATCGTCAACGACATGAGCGAAGTGAACATCGACGCCGACGACGTGCGGCGCAACGTCGAGCTGCATCGAGGCGAGGACGAACTGGTCGAGATGAGCAACGGCTGCATTTGCTGCACGCTGCGCGCCGATCTGCTGGAGCAGATCAGCACGCTCTCGCGGCAGCGCCGCTTCGACTATCTGCTGATCGAGTCGACCGGCATCTCGGAGCCGATGCCGGTCGCGGAGACGTTTGCGTTTCTCGATCGGGACGGTTTCAGCCTGAGCGAGCTGGCACGGCTGGACACGCTCGTCACGGTGGTCGACGGCGAGACGTTCGAGGACATGATCGCGTCGGCCGAACCGGTCGCGCACGACGCGGCGCTCGCGAACGACGGCAATTCCGGTCCGCCGCGCAAGCTGTCGGACCTGCTGCTCGAGCAAGTCGAATATGCGAACGTGATCCTCGTGAGCCGTCTCGACCGGATCGGCCACGCGGGTTTCGACCGGCTGCGCGCGCTTCTTGCGTCGCTGAATCCATCTGCGCGAATCCTGCCGATGCAGCACGGCAAGGTCGATCCGTCAGACGTGCTCGATACCCGGCGCTTCGATCTGCCGGCGCTCGTCGAATCGCCGGGATGGATGCAGCGCATGCAGATCGACGAACGCCCCTCGGAATCGGATGCGTACGGGATCGCGTCGTGGACCTATCGCGAACGTGCGCCGTTTCATCCGGCGCGCCTGCTCGCATGGCTGCGTCGTCCGTGGGACAACGGCCGACTGCTTCGCTGCAAGGGTTATGTCTGGGCTGCGCACCGCTATCCCGAGATCGCCATGCTCGTGCAGGCGGGCGGCGCGTTCCAGTGGGGTTACGTTGGGCGATGGTGGCGATTCATCCCGCAGTCGGACTGGCCGCACGACGACTATCGCCGCGATGGCGTGCTGAAAAAATGGGAGGAGCCTGCGGGGGATTGTCGGCAGGAAATCGTGTTCATCGGGCAGTCGGTCGATCACGACCGGTTGCGTCGCGAACTCGATGCGTGCCTGCTGACGGTCGAGGAAATCGACGCGGGCCCGGAGTCGTGGCTGCGGCTTCCGGAAGCCGACGCGTTCGACGCGCTCGCGGCGGCCGCTCATCCGTGACGTGAGACTCGATGCCTTCGGTTGCAACGCCTGCGTCCAACGACTGTCGAGCACCGGTGAGCGCCGTGCCCGGTTCGGCGTTGCCTGAATCCAGACAGCGCCGCCGAGGGCAGTTTTCTTCAATACCGGCACGCGCGGCTTCTTTAGTCTCGATGCGACTTTGACATTCGCATGGAGGCACTCAATGAGCATGCTGGTTTCGATGGCCGCGTTCGCGCTGGCGTCGTCGATCACACCCGGTCCCGTCAACATCGTCGCGCTCAGTGCGGGCGCGCGCCACGGTCTCGGCGCAAGCCTGCGGTATGCGGCCGGCGCGACGCTCGGCTTCGTCGCGCTGTTCCTGCTGATCGGCCTCGGGCTGCACGCGGCGCTCGCGCGCTGGCCCGTGCTGACGACCGCCACGCAGTGGTCGGGGATCGCGTTCCTGCTGTACATGGCGCTGCGGCTCGCGCTCGACGATGGCCGGCTGTCGGCCGACCCGGACGTGGCCGGCCCGTCGGCGGCGTCCGGCGCGGCGATGCAGTGGCTGAATCCGAAGGCGTGGCTCGCGTGCGTGGCCGCGATGGGCGCATACGCGGCCGACGGTGACCGCGCGCAGGTCTGGCAGTTCGCCGCGCTGTATCTCGTGATCTGTTTCGCGTCGATCGCTTGCTGGGGGTATGCCGGCGCATCGTTGCGGCACCGGCTCGCGAACGCGCGGAGGATGCGCGTGTTCAACCGGCTGATGGCGCTGCTGCTCGCGGGCAGCGCGCTGTTTCTGCTGGACGTCTAGCCGGCCGGCTCGCGGGTCAGGCGCTTCGGCGTATCGACGGCGCGAGCGCACTCCGCGCTCTGCGCGCTGCCGTTCAGCTCGTCGCGCTGCGGTACTGGCCGGGCGTCGCGGCCGCGATGCGCCGGAACGCGCGCTGGAAATGCGCCTGGTCGGCAAAGCCCGCGTCGAGCGCGACGTCGGCGATCGGCCGGCCGCGGCGCAGCTCCGTGCGGCCGTACTGCACGCGGCGGTCGATCAGGAATGCATGCGGCGTCATGCCGTAGCGCGCGTTGAACGCGCGGATCAGGTACGACGGCGACAAATCGGCGGCCGCGCAGATCGCATCGAGCGTGACGCCCTCGCGGCAATGCGCGGCGATGTAATCGGCCGCGCGCGCGAGCTTCGCGTTGTCGTCCCCGGCGCGCGGGCCGGGCAGCTCGCGGTCGAGCGCGCCGTGCAGCGCCGTGAAGAATTCGACCGCCGCGCTCTCCTTGCCGAGCGGATCGATGCCGGGCGCGACGAGCGTCCGGTAGAAGCCGCCAAATTGCGCGAACAGGTCGCGCCGTTCGGTCAACTTCGGCGAAAAGCCATGAAAATCGCGGTTCGGATCGCGGCCCAGCGAATGCTGCAGCCGCGCGAGCCACGGCACGTCGACATAGACCATCCGGTACGCCCAGGCGTCGGGGCCGTACGGATTGCACGCATGCACCTGTTCCGGGTCGATGATCACCAGCACGCCGCGCCCGACGTGCTCGTGCGTCGCGCCGTTCACGTAGGTGCTCGTGCCGCCGACGATCGCGCCCACCGAAAACGTGTCGTGCGTGTGCTTCGCGTAGCAGATCGAGCGGCCGTCGTCGACGGTGCGCGCCTCGATGAACGGCAGCGCGGCATCGCGCCAGAACGGCGACGGTACGACGGATCGGTTGGCGGTACGGCTCACGCGGCGGGCTCCCGGTTCGGACGGCGACCGCCCACCGTACAAGACTGTGCGGCGCGGCGCAACCGGAACGCCACGCTTCGATACGGGATTGCGCCGTTTCGCCTAAGCTTTGAATTCCGTCCGCCGCGGCGCCCGCGGCGGTTTTCGTTCACTCCTCTTCCGTCACGCTCATGCATATCGATCTGAAAGGCAAGACCGCGGTCGTCACCGCCTCCACCGCCGGCATCGGGCTCGCGATTGCCGAAGGGCTCGCGCGCGCCGGTGCGCGCGTCGTCGTCAACGGCCGCAGCGATGCGTCGGTGCAGTCCGCGCTCGCGCACCTGCGCGCGGCCGTCCCCGACGCGGGCTTCGACGGCATCGCGGCCGATCTCTCCGATGCCGCGGGTGTCGCCCGCATCACGCAGCACACGCCCGTAGCCGACATCCTCGTCAACAACGCGGGCATCTACGGCCTGAAGGCGTTCTTCGAGATCGACGACGCCGAGTGGGAACATTACTTCCAGATGAACGTGATGTCCGGCGTGCGGCTCGCACGGCATTACCTGAAGGGGATGATCGAACGCAATGCCGGCCGCATCGTGTTCATTTCGTCGGAATCGGGCCTGAACATCCCGGTCGACATGATTCATTACGGATTCACGAAAACCGCGCAGCTGTCGATCGCACGCGGCCTCGCGAAGCTCGCGGCCGGCACCAACGTGACCGTCAACTCGGTGCTGCCGGGGCCGACGATGTCGGACGGCGTGCGGGCGCTGCTGAAGGAAACGGCCGACGAAACCGGCCGCAGCGTGGAAGACGTGGCCGTGGAATTCGTGCGCAACCACCGTTCGAGCTCGATCATCCAGCGGCCGGCGACGCCCGAGGAAGTCGCGAACCTGGTGGTCTACGTGTGCTCGCCGCAGGCTTCGGCGACGACGGGCGCCGCGTTGCGGGTGGACGGCGGCGTGGTCGACACGATCGCGTGACGGCGGGCGGGCACGGCCGCCGCGCTAGCGCGAAGCGGCCTTGCCCGGCTGGAGCGTGCCCTTGCGGTCGGCGTTCATGCACGAATCGAAGCCGTGTTGCGTGACGATGCCGGCCCTGTCGAACACGACGAAATATTCGCGGTGATCGTTGCCGTGCTCGATGAAGTAGTTGTAGCAGACGCCGCTGCCGTTGCGGACCATCCACACGCTGCGCGGGTTGCCGGCCGCGCGGACGACGTCGGCGCGCGTCGCGCCGTGCCGCGAGGCGGCCCGCGCGAGCGGCGTGCGTGAATACGAAAATGGCAGCCACGAGTCGAACCACGCGCAGCCGTGCAACATCAGGCAGCTGGCGGCCAGGGACAGCGTCGCTGCGGGACGGGCCATCGAAATCAATCGCATGCTTGGGAAAATCTGCTGCGCCATGCCGGCGTGATCGAAAGCCCCATGCTACTCGACCTTTGGGTCCGGATCGAAAAGAAATGTAGAGATCTTTATACGAATCCCTGCATGTCATGCCCGCGCGCAAGCCCGGTCGTTGCAGCCCCCACATGCTTGCACGCGCATCGAACCCGCCGCGCCGATGCGTCAAATCGGCACAACGTCGCGCATCGTCACGCGATCCACTCGGCCCACAGCATCGTCAGCACCGTCATCAGCGCGGGGCCGACGAACAGCCCGATCAGGCCGAACGTCTCGGCGCCGCCGAGGATGCCGAACAGCACCAGCAGGAACGGCAGCCGCGCCGAGCTGCCGATCAGCACCGGCCGCACGAAATGCTCGGCGACGAACACGACGACGAAACCGAGCACGGCCACCACGACGGCCCACGCCGTCGCACCCTGCACGAACAGCCAGAGCGCCGCGCCGCAGAACACGATCGGCGCGCAGAACGGCAACATCGCGGCAATCGCCGTGACGAGGCCGAGCAGCGCCGCATGCGGGACGCCGGCCAGCGCATACGCGATGCCGAGCAGCGCACCCTCGCCGAGCCCGACGACGACGAGCCCCGTCACCGTGCCGTACACGGCCTTGACCATCCGGTCGATCAGTTCCGCGCCGTTGTGCCCGAACGCGCGCCGCGCGCCCTGCAGCAATGCGCCCGACAGCTTGTGGCCCGCACGCAGGATCACGAACAGCGTGACGAGCATGAAGCCGAATTCGAGCAGCACATGCGCGAGCTTCGTGCCGAACTGCCGCCCGAACGCGAGGAATTTCTCGCTGTTGACGCCGTGCATCGCACTGGCCGGATGCAGCGGATGGCCGAGATTGGCCTGCCACCATTCGGTGATCTGAGCCGAACCGTAAGGCAGCCGGCTGACGACGTCCGGCAACGGAATGCCGCTGTCCTGGACCGACTTCAGCCACTCGCGCAGGTCGTGCGCCTGCCCGATCGCCTGGACGGCCGCGACCGCGATCGGCAGCACGACGAGCAGCGAGATCGCGGCCGTGATGACGGTCGCGATCAGCGTCGGCCGGTCACGGAACAGCCGGTGCGATTCGAAGCATTTGAGCAGCGGCCACATCGCGATGGCGATCACGCAGGCCCATGCGATGGCGGGAATGAAGTCGCGGATGATCCACAGCGCGAGTACCAGCAGCGCCGCATACAGCACGACGCGGGCAACCTGCTGCGCGCGCGGCCGTGCGGCGGAGTCGTGAGACGACGGGACGTGTGCGCCCATGGCACCTCTGTCGAAATGAAAAATGGCGGTTCGCGCAGGCAACCGGCCTGCACGAACCGCCATTCTATCCATCGGCGCCGGATCGGCGACGCGCAAGATGCGCGCGCCGTGTCGTCAAGGCGGCTCAGGCCGCCTTGTCGGCGATCCGGTAGCGCTCGAGCCAGTGCGCGTACGGCGCGGGCAGCGTCCACGACGGACGCTCGACGCCGAGCTGCCTGGCCGCGTAGTACGGCCAGTGCGGATCGGCCAGGTGCGCGCGACCGACCATCACGAGATCGAGCTGCGCTTCGGCCACCACGCGGTTCGCCAGTTGCGGCGTGTCGATCCCCCATGCGGACGACACCGGCAGCCCGGCCTCGCGGCGCACGCGCTCGGCGATCGGCGCGAGGAACGCCGGGCCCCACGGAATCTGCGCGGCGGGCGTCGAGAAGCCGACCGACACGCTCAGCATGTCGAGCCCTTCCCGCTTCATCCGCTGCGTGAGCGCGATCGACTCGGCGAGCGTCTCTTCGTCGCGGCCGTCGTATTCGATCACGCCCAGGCGCGCGGTCAGCGGCAGGTGCTCGGGCCAGACCTTGCGCACGGCCGCGAGCGTGTCGACGAGGAAGCGGCCGCGATTCTCGGCCGAGCCGCCATATTCGTCGGTGCGGTGGTTCGAATGCACCGAGAAGAAGCTCTGGCCGAGATAACCGTGCGCAAAGTGCAATTCGAGCCATTCGAAGCCGAGATCGCGCGCACGCTTCGCCGAGGCGACGAAATCGGCCTGCACGCGGGCGATGTCGTCGTGCGTCATTTCACGCGGCACTTTCGGCAGGTGCGCGCCGAACGGCACGGCCGACGGGGCGATGGTCTGCCAGCCGCGCGGATCGCCGTCGGCGATATGGTCGTCGCCTTCCCACGGGCGGTTCGCGCTCGCCTTGCGGCCCGCGTGCGCGATCTGGATGCCGGGCACCGCGCCGGCCGCCTTGATCGCCGCGACCGACGGCGCGAACGCTGCGGCCTGCGCATCGGTCCACAGCCCCGCGCAACCCGGCGTGATGCGCCCTTCCGGCGACACGGCCGTCGCCTCGGCGATCACGAGGCCCGCGCCGCCGCGCGCGATGCCGGCCAGATGCACGTGATGCCAGTCGTTGACGACGCCGTCCTCGGCGACGTACTGGCACATCGGCGGCACCGCGATGCGGTTGCGCAGCGTGACATCCTTGAGTTTGAACGGTTCGAACAGGGCAGACATCCACGGCTCCTTTGCTTGGTTCTGCAAAACGACGGGAAACGCGCCGTGCGGTGCGCACGACGGAACGATTCGGGCCGTCGCCGGACGGCTCGCGCCCGGCGACGGATACGGTGTGGCGCCGGCCCGGCCGGCGCCATCGGCTCAACGGCGGCCGAGTTGCGCGAGCAGCGCCTCGGCGGCGGGCGCCGACGACGCGGGGTTCTGCCCCGTGATCAGCAGCCCGTCGGTGACGATATGCGGCGCCCAGTCGGCGCTGCGTTCGAATTGCGCGCCGTTGGTCTTCAGCATGTCCTCGACGAGGAACGGCACGACTTCCGTCAGTTCGACGGCCGCTTCCTCGCTGTTGGTGAAGCCCGTCACGCGCTTGCCGCGCACGACCGATTCGCCGGTCTGCGGATTCTTCACGTGACGCAGCACGCCCGGCGCGTGGCAGACCGCCGCCACCGGCTTGCCGGCCGCCAGCGCGCGCTCGATCAGGCCGATCGAATGCAGATCCTCGGCGAGATCCCACAGCGGGCCGTGGCCGCCCGGGTAGAACACGGCGTCGTAGTCGTCAACGGACACGTCGGCCAGCTTGCGCGTCGACGCCAGTTCGGCCTTCGCCGCCGCATCGGCTTCGAAGCGGCGCGTCGCGTCGGTCTGGGCGGCCGGATCGCTGCTTTTCGGGTCGAGCGGCGGCTGGCCGCCCTTCGGCGACACGAGCGTCAGCTCGACGCCCGCATCCTTGAACACGTAGTACGGCGCGGCCAGTTCCTCGAGCCAGAAGCCGGTCTTCTTGCCGGTGTCGCCGAGCGTGTCGTGCGAGGTCAGGACAACCAGAATCTTCATGATCGGACACTCCTTCGAAAAGTTGACGGAAACGGGGCCGCATGATCCAGAAAACCGGCCGGCGCGGCGCGCCTGTCCGCACCTGTCCGTTAGTCAGCTGTGACGCGTCATCGTGCGACCCGCGTATCCGAATGCAGCATGCGCCTATTAGACCAGTCGTCTAGAACATTCGAAAATAAAACGACGGCGTCTCGCCACGCTACCAGCACCACGGCGCGAGATGGCATTTTCGCGCCTTGCTTGCCTGCGCCACGGACGTCGCCGCATTCACGAGGACGGATGATAGTCGTGGATTAGACCGGTCGTCTAGTAGTCGGACAATCATCCCTGCCGACGTCATGGCTTTTCTCGAGGGGCGCGATCCGTCGGTGCCCGCAGGTACTCGCGCCCCCTCGCCTTCACCGCGCCGGCTGGTCGCGCAACGGACCGTCGGTGTCGCCCGCCTCGATTGCCGGCGCCTCGAGCCGGTGCTCGCGCACGCCGTCGCCAAGCAGGCGCAGCATCAGTTCCGCGAGCGAGCGCCCCGATGCGTGGCCGGTCGGCTGTACGACCGCCGTCACGCGATACGGGTGCGCGAGGCCCGGCGGCACGCCGTCGTAGACGATCAGCGACATGTCCTCGCCCAGGCGCAGCCCGCTGTCCACGAGCGCCCGAAACGCGCCGCCGCCCGCGATATTGTTGTCGACCAGCAGCGCCGTCGGCCGCTCGGCGCGCGCGAGCAGCGCCCGCACCGCCTGCAACCCGCCGTCGTGCGTGAACGGGCACTCGACGAGCAGCGCCGGATCCGGCTCGATGCCGGCTTCGCGCAGTGCCGACAGATAACCTGCACGGCGCTGCGCGGCGAAATTCAGGGCAAGCGGCGCGCTGATCATCGCAATGCGCCGGTGCCCGAAACCCGTCAGCCGGCGCACCGCGTCCCGCGCGCCCGCTTCGTTGTCGAAGTCGAACCATGCGTACGGCTCGGCCATCCGGGTCCGGCCGTACGCCACGTACGGAAACGCGCTCGCCTGCAGGTACGCGATGCGCGGATCGTCGACCAGCGTTCGCGCGACGATCAGGCCGTCGACGAGTTTGCCTTCGACGATGCGCCGATAGGTGTCCAGTTCCGCGTTCGGCCGCGCCGACGCGATGATGAAATCGAGATTGCGTTCCGCGAGCCGCTCGGTGATGCCCGCGACGACCTCGCCGAAACGCGGATCGCCGAGATCGCCCGCGCCGAACGGATAAACGATCCCGATCATGTCGGCCCGACCCGTCGCCAGCCGGCGCGCGGTCGGGTCCGCCACATAGCCCATTTCCCGTGCAGCTCGCGCGACGCGTTCGCGCGTCGCCTCGCTGACGTCGTCGTAGCCGTTCAGCGCACGGCTGACCGTCGTCCGCGACAGCCCGAGCGCGTCCGACAGCGCCTTCAGATTCACCTTCACCGTCACTCCTCGCATTCGCCGATCCGCCCGGCCGCCCGAACACAGGGATGCACCGGCCGGGTAATTATTTCCAATTGGTAACGATTACCGTCAATTAAATATCTTTTGCGTTCCAAACCGGTTTGAAATAGCATCCAAACCGGTTTGGACATCGATGCCCACTCAGCCGTTCACTTTCACCTTTTCAGGAAACGACGACGAGATGACATACTTTCCCCTTTTCCGCCCGACGACGACCAAACGTTTGCTCCTCGCTGGCGGCGCACTTGCCGCCTTCGCGTCCGTCGCGCACGCGCAGTCCAGCGGCACGGGCGCGCCCATGCCCACGCCCCATACGCAGCAGGCCTACGATCCCGAAGGCAACTTCACGATGCGCTGGACGCGTGCGGACATCCGCCAGATCGTCGCGCAGTCGCACACCGCCGGCGCCGACAAGAACTCGCTGCCGCAAGCGCTGACGATGCCAGACATCCCGCAGGATTTCCCGCTGATCAACTCGAACGTGTGGGTATGGGACACGTGGCCGCTGGCCGACCTGCGCGCGAACCAGCTCAGCTACAAGGGCTGGGAGGTGATCTTCTCGCTCACCGCCGATCCGCACGCGGGCTACACGTTCGACGACCGTCACGTCCACGCCCGCATCGGCTTCTTCTATCGCCGCGCGGGCATCCCGGCGTCGCAGCGCCCCGCCAACGGCGGCTGGACCTGGGGCGGCCACCTGTTCCCGGACGGCGCGAGCGCCAGGGTATTCGGCACCGCACCGATGACCAACAACGCCGAATGGTCCGGCTCCGCGCGCCTCACGAACGGCAGCAACGTCAGCCTGTACTACACCGCGACGTCGTTCAACCGCTCGGCGCCCGGCGGCGCGGACATCACGCCGCCGCAGGCGATCATCACGCGCGCCGACGGCAACATCCACGCCGACGACAAGCACGTGTGGTTCACCGGCTTCGGCGATCACAAGGCGCTGCTGCAACCGGACGGCAACTACTACCAGACCGGCCAGCAGAACACCTACTTCTCGTTCCGCGATCCGTTCGTGTTCACCGATCCCGCGCACCCGGGCAAGACCTACATGGTGTTCGAAGGCAATACGGGCGGCCAGCGCGGCGCACGCACCTGCACCGAGGCCGATCTCGGCTACGCGCCGAACGATCCGTACAAGGAAGATCTCAACGCGGTGATGAATTCGGGCGCAGTGTATCAAAAGGCCAATGTCGGCCTGGCGGTCGCGACGAACCCGCAATTGACCGAGTGGAAGTTCCTGCCACCGATCCTGTCGGCGAACTGCGTCGACGACCAGACCGAGCGCCCGCAGATCTACCTGAAGGATGGCAAGTACTACCTGTTCACGATCAGCCACCGCACGACGATGGCGGCCGGCGTCGACGGCCCGGACGGCGTGTACGGTTTCGTCGGCAACGGCATCCGCAGCGACTTCCTGCCGCTGAACGGCGGCAGCGGCCTCGTGCTCGGCAACCCGACCGACTTCTCCGCGCCGGCCGGTGCACCGTATTCGCAGGATCCCAACCAGAACCCGCGCGAATTCCAGTCGTATTCGCACTACGTGATGCCGGGCGGCCTCGTCGAGTCGTTCATCGATGCGATCGGCCCGCGTCGCGGCGGCACGCTCGCGCCGACGGTGAAGGTCGGCATCAACGGAACGTCGACGGCGGTCGATCGCACGTATGGCCGCGGCGGGCTCGGCGGCTACGGCGACATTCCGGCGAACCTGCCCGCGACGGGCGACGGCCACAACCCGTGAAGCCGGGATAACCAACAATAACGATCATCGATAAAGGCACGGGGTTAGGGAGGCGCATATCGCGCGTGTCGCGTGCGCGCCTCCACTTTTTTCCTTCCATCCATTGCGCGCACCGCCGTCGAAAGCGGCAGGCGCCCTTCTTTCCCGCCTTGCACGGCGAAGCACGACACCCCGCATGATATCGACGTCTTTTCGCTTTTCCGCCCGGATCGCCCGATTGCTGCTCGCCTGCGTGGCCTGTACCCAGGTCGCTGCCGCGCCCTGCCACGCGCCGGCTGACGACGGCACCCCGCAATGGCGACCCGCGCTCCATTACACGCCGCAGCGCAACTGGATGAACGATCCGAACGGGCTCGTCTACGACAACGGACGCTATCACCTGTTCTACCAATACAATCCGCTCGGCAACGACTGGGGCAACATGTCGTGGGGCCACGCGACGAGCACCGATCTCGTCCACTGGCACGAGCAGCCGGTCGCGATGCGCGCGAACGCGACGGAGGAAATCTTCTCCGGCTCGATCGTCGCCGACACCCTCAATACGTCCGGCCTGGGCACGCCCGGCCACCCGCCGCTCGTCGCGCTTTATACGAGCGTGTACAAGGCGGGCTCCGGCCACGCGCCGGGCATTCAGGCGCAGTCGCTCGCGTACAGCCTCGATCACGGCACGACGTGGCAACCTTACGCACGCAATCCGGTGCTGACGCTCGACCCGGAATCGAAGCAATTCCGCGATCCGAAAGTGTCGTGGTATGCGCCGGGCGGCTACTGGCTGATGACGACGGTCGTCGCCGATGCGCACGTCGTGAAGCTCTATCGCTCGGACGACCTGATCCACTGGAATTTCCTGAGCGATTTCACGCGGCCGGGCGTGCCGCACGACGGCGCGCTGTGGGAAATGCCCGACCTCGTGCCGCTGCCGCTCGACGGCGACCCCGCACAAACACGGTGGGTCATGATCGTCAACGTCAACCCGTGGTCGATCGCCGGCGGCTCGGGCGCGATGTATTTCGTCGGCCACTTCGACGGCCGCACGTTTACGCCGGATCGCGTCGCCCCCGCCGGTTCCGATCCCGCGCAATTCCACTGGGTCGACCACGGCGCGGATTTCTACGCAGCCGGCACCTTCTCGGGCGCGCCCGGCTCACGGCCGGTCGCGATCGCGTGGATGAGCAACTGGGATTACGCGGCGAAAGTGCCGACCGCGCCGTGGCGCGGCGCGATGACCCTGCCGCGTGAACTCTCGCTGAAAACGATCGACGGCGAACCGACGCTCGTCGTCGCGCCGGCCGCCGCGTTCGACGCATGGGCGGACGGGCGGCCCGCCGTGCACGAAGGCGACCTCACGGTCGACTCCGCGACACGCGCGCTGTCGCCCGCGACGCGCGGCGCCGTCCAGCGCATCACGGTCACGCTCGAGCCGCGGCACGCGGCGCGTGCCGGCCTGATCGTCCGGCGCTCGGCGGACGGCTCGGTCGGCACCCGGATCGTGTACGACACCGTCAAGCGCACGCTGACGCTCGACCGCTCCCGCTCCGGCGAAGCGAATTTCGCCGGCACGTTCAGCGGCGAACACATCGTGGACCTGCCGCTCGAGCACGGACGGCTGCGGCTCGAGATCGTCGTCGATCGCGGCTCGGTCGAAGTGTTCGCGAACGGCGGCCGCGTGGCGCTCACCGACCTGATCTTCCCGCCGCCCGACGCGGACCGCGTCGCCGTGTTCGCCGAGCACGGCCGCGCGACGTTCTCCGGGCTCACGGTGACGCAGCTCGAAGCCGGCGACGACAGGCACGGCGCCTGTGCGGCGCGATAGATGCAACGCGCGGACGCAATCCGTCCGCCGATGACGGGGGCTGTCCGCCCGGCGCAACGCCGGGCGGTTGCAGCCCCGCCGGGGCTTCGCCGATCAGAGCAAGCCCATCCCGCCCGACGCGATGATCTCCGCGCCGACAATGAACGCGGATTCCGGCGCGCTGAGGTGCAGCACCGTCGACGCGATCTCGTCCGGCGTGCCGAACCGGCCGATCGGAACGAGGCCCTTGATCTTGTCGGCCGTCTCGTCGAGCGTGGCCGCGTCGAACCCGAGCTTGCCGTAGAGCGGCGTCTGCACGGGCCCCGGGCTCACGACGTTCACGCGCACGCCGTGCGGCAGCAGTTCCGTCGACAGCGTCTTCGCGAACGAATTGACGGCCGCCTTGCTCGCCGCGTACACCGACGAGCCGGGCATCCCGATGTGCGCGTTGATCGAGCCGTTGATCACGATCGACGCGCCACGGTTCAGCAGCGGCACCAGCGACTGGATCTGGAAATACGCGCCCTTCACGTTGGTGTTGAACACGAGATCCCACATGGCCTCGTCGCTGTCGGCGAACGGTGCGAGTTTCGCGACGCCCGCGTTGATGAACACGGCGTCGAGCCGCGCCCCCGCCGACGCGATCGCATCGGCCAGCGCGCGGGCCGACGCGACGCTGCCGGCCTCGTTGCGGATCGCGAGCGCATCCGCGCCGAGCGTTTGCCGCGCGGCCTCGAGCGTCTGCGCATCGCGCCCGGTGATGATGACCCGCGCGCCTTCGGCCGCGAATGCCCTGGCGGCCGCCAGGCCGATGCCGCTGTTGCCGCCCGTGACGAGGACCGTCTTTCCTTCGAAGCGTTGCATGATGTTCTCCTGTGAACCGGTGAGTTGACCGTGGACACAGGATGCGCGCCGCGCCCGGCCTTGCCGTACGACGGGCACGACGAACACGTTCGAAATCTTCGAACGTGTTTGCGCGGGCCGGTTCGGTCGCGCTGTTCCGCGCCGCGTCAGCCGGCCACGTCGATTCCGTCGAGCAGCCGCTGCGCGAGCCTCGGTTCGCGCAATTGCTCGAGCCACCATTGCAGCGCCCGGCCGTCCCGGTCGCCGTGCCACGCGACATACAGCCGGTTCGGCTCGCGCGGATCGGCCGTCTGTCTTTCCACGAGCTCGCCGCGCGCGAGCAGCGACGCCACGCGCCGGCGCGGCACCCAGCCGACGCCGAGCCCGTCGCGCTGCGCGAGGATCTTCGCGCGCATCGACGGCACCGCCAGCACGGCCTGCCCGCCGAGCAGGCCATACGCGCGGCCGGCCGCGCGCCGCGACGAATCGGCGACGACGACCGCCCGGTGCGCGCCGATCGCATCTCGCGTCAGTGCGCCACTCACGGCGGCCAGCGGATGGCGCGGCGATACCGCGAACACCCACTCGATCGCCCCCAGCTCGAACCACTTGAAACCGGGAATCGCCGGCGGCTCGTTGGTCGCGCCGACCACCAGGTCCGCACGGCCGTCGCGCAGCGCTTCCCAGGTACCGCCGAGCACTTCGTGCGTGAAACGCAACGACACGCCCGAATCGAGCGCATCGAACGCGTGGACGACGGGCAACAGCGTGTCGAACTCCAGCACCTCGTCGCTGACGATCCACAACCGGTCCTCCCAGCCGCTCGCGACCTGCCGCACGCGCTGCGTCAGCCGCGCGACGTCCAGCGCCAGCCGCGCCGCCTCGTCGGTCAGCAGCTGTCCGGCCGGCGTGAGCTGCAGCCGGTAGCCGCGCCGGTCGAACAGCAGCGCGTCGAAGCGCGTTTCGAGCTGGCGCGCCGCGTGCGATACCGTCGACGGCGCCTTGCCGAGCCGCGCGGCCGCCCGCGACAGGCTGCCGGTGGCGCGGATCGCGTCGAGCAGCGCAAGTTCGTCTTCGGACAGCATGGGATCGCTCCGGTGTGGGGTTGTCGTGGATCGTAAGGCAGCGGCGGGCCAAGGTCCAATCGGGCGATGCGGGCCGGTCGTGCCGATCGTGCCGGTCACGCGCGTGTCCCGCCCGGTCGGTTCGGCCGGCCTCCGCGCGATTCCTTGCGCTCCGGCGGCCGGTACAGGCATTCCGTCACGCCGCCCGCACCATGCCGCCGCGACCGGCTTCCGGTATGCTGGTCAACTCGAAATCATGGCAATCGAGGTAACCACTGCGATGGACATCGCGATCCGCATCGAAGGCCGTCACGACCTGACGGGGCAGATCTTCCGGCAACTGCGCACCGCGATCGTCGACGGACGCCTCGCGGGCGGCGCGCGGCTGCCGTCGACGCGCGACCTCGCGAAACAGCTCGGCGTTTCGCGCAAGACGACGCTCGACGCGTTCGAGCGCCTGGTGGCCGAGGGCTACCTGAATACCCGCGCGGGCGACGGCACGTTCGTCGCCGACGGCCTCGCGCGCGTGCCGCACGCCGCGTCCATGTCGGCGCCGTCGCTCGTCGACGGCACGCCGCGCGTCGACGCGGTCGATGCCCGCGCGCTGTGGAACGACCTGCCCGACGCGCTCGCGATGCCCATACAGCACGATGCGCCCGGCTTCGACTTCCGCGGCGGCGTGACCGACAAGACGCTGTTCCCGTTCGACGCGTGGCGGCGCTGCCTGCATCACGCGCTGCGCCAGCAGATGCGCGGCCCCGCCCAGTATCACGACCCGGCCGGCGATCCGCAGCTGCGCGGGGCGATCGCGCGTTACGTCGCGTTCAGCCGCGCGGTCGCGTGCGGCTGGGACGACGTGCTCGTCACGCAAGGCGCGCAACAGGCGCTCGACCTGATCGCCCGCGTCGTCGTGCGGCCCGGCGATGTGGTCGCGGTCGAGGATCCCGGCTATCCGCCCGCGCGTGCCGCGTTCGCGTCGCTCGGTGCGACGGTAATCGGCGTGCCGGTCGACGCGCACGGCCTGGTCACGGAACGGTTGCCCGACGACGCGCGCCTCGTCTACGTGACGCCGTCGCATCAGTTCCCGCTCGGGATGCCGATGACGCTGGACCGGCGCGTCGCGCTGCTCGAATGGGCGCAGCGCCGCCGCGCCGTCATCATCGAGGACGATTACGACGGCGAGTTCCGTTTCGAGGGCCGGCCGGTGGAGTCGCTGAAGAGCCTCGACCGCACGGGCCTCGTCGCGTATGTCGGCACCTTCTCGAAGACGATCTTTCCGGAACTGCGGATCGGCTACGCGATTCCGCCGCGCGCGCTGCGCGGCGCGCTGGCCAAGGCGAAGCAGATCGTCGACTGGCACACCTGCACGCTGACGCAGGCGGCGCTCGCCCGCTTCATGCTCGAAGGCGACTTCGCACGGCACCTGAAGCGCGTGCAGAAGCACTACGACGCGCGTCGCAAGATGCTGATCGCGCATCTGCGCGGCGAACTCGCGCCGTGGTTCGACGCGATCGTGCCGACCGCCGGCATCCACCTCGCCGCCCGCCTGAAGCCGGGGCTCGACGAGGCGGCACTCGTCCGCGCCGCCCGCGCGCAGGACATCGGCCTGTACGGCATCTCGGCATTCCACGTCGGCGTGCCGGTCAGTGCGGGGCTGCTGTTCGGCTATGGCGGGATCGACGCGCTGCGCATCGACACGGCGCTTGCGAAGCTCGCCGGCCTGCTGGGTTCGGGCAGTGTCGGCGGCCCGGCACTGGTTACCTGAATTTTCCAGAAATTGGCCATTCAAGCAGGCCAGCTTGCGTCCTAAAGTGGGGCCTGTCGCGCCACCGTGCGCTCCAACCGAAAAAGGACCTGCCATGCAACCGCGCCTGAACTTCTATACCGCCAGCCCGAACGCCATCAAGGTGATGCGCAACGCCGAGGACTTCATCGCGAAAAGCTCGATCGAGAAGCCGCTCGCCGAACTCGTCCGCCTGCGCGCGTCGCAGATCAACGGCTGCGCGTTCTGCGTCGACATGCACACGACCGACGCACGCAAGGACGGCGAAACCGACCGCCGTCTCGCGACCGTCGTCGTGTGGCGCGAAACGCCGTTCTTCACCGAGCGCGAGCGCGCGGCGCTGGAATGGACCGAGGCGCTGACGCTGGTGGCCGACAACCACGTGCCCGATGCCGTCTGGGAGGCCGTGAAGCCGCATTTCACCGACGAGGAACTGTTCGACCTGTCGATGCTGATCGCGACGATCAACACGTGGAACCGCTTCGCGATCGCGTTCCGCAAGATGCCCGAGTAAGGAGACGACGATGACGTACGCCACGCTCCGTCGCGCCGCCCTCGGCGCATGGCTCGCCGCCGCGGCCGCGCTGCTGCCGGCCGCCGCCCATGCGCACGACACCGGCGACAACGTGCACACGATCATGCAGCAGGCCGTGCCGGAAGCGCCCGGCAAGCTCGCGGTCGTCGCGACCGTCGACTATGCGCCCGGCCAGGCGTCGGAAGCCCATCGGCACCTCGGCTCGGTGTTCGCGGTCGTGTCGAAAGGCGAGGTGCTTTCGCAGGTGAACGGCGGCCCGCTGCACCGCTACCGCGCCGGCGAAGGCTGGTACGAGGCGCCCGGCTCGCGCCACCAGGTGTCGCGCAACGCGAGCGCGACCGAACCCGCGCAGATCGTCGTGTTCGGGCTGACCGGCGAACACGTGCCGCTGACGTCGCCGATCGATCAGTAAGCGCTTGCGGGGGCGCGTGCCGTTGTCGAGGCATGTGCGCCCGCTGCGCGACCGGGTTCGCCGCCGTTTCGCTTCCCGGGCCCCGCCGCTCCCCGCCGGTTTTCCCTCGCCGTTTCCGCATTAGCCGCTCCCTACACTCCGCTACCCGCTTGCCGCACCGCGCCGCGCCACATCCCGGCCCGCCCGCGCCCCCGTTCGACGCTCGCCTGATCTCGATCAACCCGGTCGAAAACCCTTCCTTGAAATTAACTAACTCATCAATTAGCGTCGATTTCATGAACGCGAAATCCACCGTCGCCAGGCCGCGCGGGCGCCGCCCGTCGGTCGACGATTTCGACCTGCGCGACCACATGCTCGACGTCGCGATGCAGCTGTTCGCCGAGCGCGGCATCGCCGCGACGACCGTCGCGCAGATCGCCGCCGCCGCAGGCGTCACATCGGCGATGGTCCACTACTACTTCACGAATCGCGAGCGGTTGCTCGACGCGATCGTCGAGGAACGGCTCGCACAGGCGATCGCGTTCGTGTGGCGACCGACCGAGCCGCGGATCGACGACGATCCGTTCGCGCTCGTCGGCGAACTCGTCGACCGCTTCTTCGACGTCACGCACCGCATGCCGTGGCTGCCGTCGATCTGGCTGCGCGAGATCGTCCACGAAGGCGGGCTGCTGCGCGAACGGATGGTCCGGCGCATTCCGCTCGATCATGTCGGGCGCTTCGCCGAACGCATCCGCGGCGCGCAGCAGGCCGGCACGCTGAACCCCGCGCTCGAACCCGCGTTCCTGTTCCATTCGATCGTCGCGCTGGTGATGCTGCCGCTCGCGACCGCGAAACTGTGGCAAAGCGCGCGCGGCATGCCGCCGATCGACCGCGACGTGCTGCACCGGCACGTCCGCGCGCTGCTCGGTTCGGGAATGCAGCCGCCCGCCCCCGCGCGTCGCGCACGGGCCCGCTCGCCACGGAGGCCGTCATGAAGCCGCCCCGCGCACTGCCGCTGGCGACGGTTGCCGCGGTCGCCGCAATCGCCGTGCTCGCCGGCTGCGGACGCCCGGCCGACAACGGCACGACCTACCAGGGCTACGTCGAAGGCGAATTCGTGTACCTGTCGTCGTCGCAATCGGGCACGCTGACGCAGTTGGCGGTCGCGCGCGGCCAGACCCTCGCCGCCGGCGCGCCGGCCTTCTCGCTCGAGGCCGTCAGCGAAACCGTCGCGCTGTTGCAGGCGCAGCACCAGCTCGCGGCCGCCCGCGCGCAGCTTGCCGACCTTCAGACGGGCAAGCGCCCGCCGGAAATCGCGGTCACGCAGGCGCAGCTCGCCCAGGCCACCGCGCAGGCCGCGCGGGCCGCCGCGCAACTGGCGCGCGACGAACGCCAGTACGCGGCCGGCGGCCTGTCGAAGCAGCAGCTCGACGATTCGCGCACGTCCGCGCAAACCACCGCCGCGCAGATGCGCGAACTGCAGAAACAGGTCGACGTCGCGCGCCTGCCGGGCCGCGCGCAGCAGGTCGCCGCGCAGGCCGCGCAGGTCGACGCCGCGCAGGCGGCCGTGGCCGAAGCGCAGTGGAAGCTCGACCAGAAGCGCGTCGCCGCCCCCGCCGCCGGGCGCGTGTACGACACGCTGTACCGTGTCGGCGAATGGGTGCAGGCCGGCAATCCGGTCGTGCAGATGCTGCCGCCGCAAAACCTGAAGGTTCGCTTCTTCGTGCCCGAGGCCGCCATCGCATCGCTCGCACCGGGGCGCGCCGTCGCGATCCACTGCGACGGCTGTGCGGCCGACGTGCCCGCGCACATCACCTACGTGTCGAGCGAGGCCGAATACACGCCGCCCGTGATCTACAGCAACGAGAGCCGGACCAAGCTCGTGTTCATGATCGAGGCGCGCCCGGCCGTGGCCGACGCGCCGAAGCTGCATCCGGGCCAGCCCGTCGCCGTGAGGGTGCCGTGAACGCGCCCTCCGCCCCGTACGCGATCGACGTCGTTCGCCTGAACAAGCATTTCGGCGACAAGCATGTCGTGAAGGACGTGTCGCTGCGCGTCGCGCGCGGCGAGATCTTCGGCTTTCTCGGTCCGAACGGCAGCGGCAAGACCACGTCGATCCGGATGATGTGCGGGTTGCTCACGCCCGACTCGGGCAGCGGCACCTGCCTCGGCTACGACATCGTGCGCGACAGCGCGCAGATCAAGCGGCGCGTCGGCTACATGACGCAGCGCTTCTCGTACTGGGAAGACCTGTCGATCCGCGAGAACCTCGATTTCGTCGCGCGCGTGTACGGGATGCCCGACCGCAAGGCGGCCGTCGCGCGCGCACTCGACGGGCTCGGCCTCGCGAGCCGCGCCGACCAGCTCACGGGCGCGCTGTCGGGCGGCTGGAAGCAGCGCCTCGCGCTGGCCGCCTGCATGCTGCACGAGCCGGCCCTGCTGCTGCTCGACGAGCCCACGGCCGGCGTCGACCCGGCCGCGCGCCGCGACTTCTGGGAAGAACTGCACCGGCTGGCCGCCCAGGGAATTTCGGTGCTCGTCAGCACGCACTACATGGACGAAGCCGAACGCTGCCACAAGCTCGCGTACATCGCGTACGGCGAGCTGCTCGCGCAGGGCACGTCGGCGGAGATCGTCGCGTCGCAGGGGCTCGCGACCCGCGCGATCACCGGCGGGCACCTGGCCGAACTGTCCGCGCGACTGCGCACGATGCCGGGCGTCGACCAGACGGTCGTGTTCGGTTCGGCGCTGCACGTGAGCGGCCGCGATCGCGCGCGGCTCGACGCGACGCTCGCGCAGGTCGCGGCGCAGGCCGGCGGGCCCGCCGCGCTGCAGGTCGCGCCGATCGACACCGGCCTCGAGGACGTGTTCATCTACATGATGGGCCGCGCATCCGCGCCGCCCGGCGGAGCGTCGTCATGAACGCGTGGGCGCGCTTGCGCGATGCGTTCTCGGTCGCGCGCTGGTGGAGCATCGTGCTGAAGGAATTCCTGCAGTTGCGCCGCGACCGCGTGACGTTCGCGATGATCGTCGGCGTGCCGATCATCCAGCTCTCGCTGTTCGGCTTCGCGATCAACACCGATCCGAAGCACCTGCCGACCGCGGTGATCGTCGCCGACGCGAGCCCGTTCGCGCGGAGCTTCGTCGCCGCGATGCGCAACTCCGCGTACTTCGACATCGTCGAGACGCTGCCCGACGAAGCGGCCGGCCGGCGTGCGCTCGCGCGCGGCGACGTGCTGTTCGTTTTGAACGTGCCGGCCGATTTCTCGCGCCGGCTGCTGCGCGGCGAACGTCCGTCGCTGCTCGTCGAGGCGGACGCGACCGATCCCG